>Ga0214477_100150_pt1 | contig 47355 bp, 42 predicted proteins | sample M1_20Mar14CPVII9_FD_165058 | JGI IMG/M metagenome (GOLD analysis project Ga0214477, IMG submission 165058) | Marine eukaryotic communities from Monterey Bay, California, United States - M1_20Mar14CPVII9sort6BwellC16 | ecosystem: Environmental > Aquatic > Marine > Unclassified | place: USA... | reverse complement strand
CCTGGAGAAGCCAAAACAATTGAAGACGGAGTTGTTGGTTTAATGACTAACGGTGTCCTCCTCGACACGCATGAGCAAACTTGGTCCTATGATGAGTGTACTGGGCATTCTGATACCAAACATCAATACCACTACCATTTACCTCCTACATGTTTCCTCAAGTCAATGGGAGTAGCTGTTCCTGAAGACTCCGATTGGTGGATGGATGATGAAAAGGTTCGTCTATATGAAGAAATGTCTTCTCAGTGGCCCAGTACTGGCTCGAGCCCCGTTGTAGGTTTCGCCAGAGATGGATTCCCCATCAAGGCTTTGTATGATAGTTCTGGTGCCCTCCAGCGTAGCCAAGTATACGACGGAGAGCTTGACGAATGTAATGGCAAGACTGATAGTGATGGGTATGCATATTATCTTACGGCCGAGCCCCCATTCGTCCCAACTTGTCTTCGTGGTGACATTGGATTGTTCTCTTATTCTCCTAGTAATATTGCATGCCCCAAGGATGGTATTGCTAATGTTGTTGCGGCTTCTTCAACCGAAACCGTCGATACCGATACCAGTGCTGCATATGTTCGTCACGGTTTGATTTCAATTGTAGCTGCAGTTGGAGCCGTGGGCTTATTCTTCTAAGTCAAATTATATAGTCTTGTGTTCCCTTGATGTACAGATGTGTTGATGACGATTGATAGTGGGGAGACGATGCTATGCTGAACAGAAAAGTTTTGACTTGTATGAGTATCCTTATGGACATAACATCTTGTCGTAATGTTGATACTTGTACAGGATAGGTTAGAGTGAAGAATGTTGTCAAGATCATTCTGTAATATGTACTTAGCGACATTTGATCATACTTATTCATACCATATTCATACATGAGTATCCTAATCCTAAAGGATACCACAAATTACGACGACATAGTTACCTAAAGTTAATGTACAAACACACATTCCATTCTACTTCCGCTCCTCTCATTCCATTGCCCTTCCTTCCTCTACTAATCTCCTCATCGCCTCGGGATTCTGAGCTGCCAACGGGACTTTCAGTCTCATCCACTTGATATCAAAATCTTCATTATTCTCTTCATCCTCTTCTTCAGACGATTCTTCATCAGAGGAGAAATCATCCAACTCCAAATCTTCCGTAACCGTCTTGGTCTTCTTCTTTTTCTTGTTCTTTTCCTTTTTCTTCTTCTTCTTGCGGAGGGTCAATCCTTGATTAAGATCTTCATTGTAATTGATACCCTGCCCTCCCCTAACCATTCTTTTTCTTGCCAACTCTTCTTCCTCCTCCTCTTGCTTTTTCAATTCAGCCAACTTATTCTTACGTTCATCTTCGAGTTCTTCAATATGGTTCATTAGCTGCTCTATGCGGGCATTCACATCAAAGTCATCTAGATTCTCCTCATCTGAATTTGAGTCGTCATCCGAGCCATATTCATCCTTCAATTGTTTCCACTTGGCTTCGAGCATTTCAACTTGTTGCATAACAAGTGGATTGACCTTTAGCTTTTCACTCTTGACCCTCTCGGCTTCTTCCTCCGCTGCCTTGGCAGCAGCTTTTGCTGCTTCCTCCTTGACCTTCTCTTCGGGGAAGAAGTCACCTAGAGTCAGATCATTCTCTGTCACTTTCTCCACGTATTCATATTCGTTCTCATCAATAAAGTTGTGCTCAATATTACCAGCACAGGGTACATATGGTGCATCGGGATCTTCCGCAACGATTGCCTTCTCACGTTCAAATAGTAGTATATCTGAATCGTCAACGGGGTACAGAGTACCGTCTATTAATTGTACCATAAGCCCTCCAGCCAGCTCCTTATCGCCATAAAAGGCTGGCTTGTTTAGATTGATCCATACATCTCTCATACAACCGAGGGATCTAGTTCGTCTCAAGCCTGGCTGTGAATCTAATAATGTAATCAATGCAGGCTCAGATCGACGACGTGGTAACCCTCTCATTGCAACAATCTCATCCAGTTGAGGTTGCACGGCATGTGAAGGCGACAATTTGCTAAGTGGATCAAGCGTTGAGTTCTTCGTACCAACTTCGATTTCACCGTCTTTACCCATGCTAATTAGAAGATCTTTTGGTATGCCACCATCTTCATTTCCTTCTTGTATCTGTTTCTGTTGCTTCCGTCTACGATAAACGAAGAAACCTGCAAGCAAGAGCACAACGACGACACCAACAACGGCTCCAATTATCGGTATAAGTGGGAATCCACCATCCTCATTGGACGAGGCCGCCGCGGCAGCAGCTGCTTCATCATCCGATCGTGATATCAATGTAGGATCAGCAGCCACTGCAAAGATACTTGCAAAGTATGGATGTGCATCTCTCAATCGTTCGCCTAAATCTTCCGAGTTGGTAGTGATTGTTTCGATACCAATATTTGCCATTGTCTCCTTCCAGTTGTTGCCGTTAGATGTAGGACTTGCTGGTGTTGCCCCTAGAGGACACACGCCCTCGTCATCAAATGCTACACCCTTGACGAGCATTTCAACTTGCAGTATAGTTATATCATCCTTGCTTTGCAGAGTACGCTTTAACAAGTCGTCATCTTGACGATACCGACGGCCTGATCTCAACCATCGTCGTCTTCGCCCAACACCATCCAATCGACTTAACAATTGATAAACAACATCTAAATCAATACCCCATATACAATCACTCATTATATACTCCTCATTCAAGAACTCCAACATTGTTTTCTTAAATTCATTCACGGCATTAATACCCATCTTCCGTGCCTCGTTAATATTCTGTTGTAAGAATATTGATACTACAAATCTTGTATCGATTGCTTCACCTACCACGCCACCACCGTTAACATCACCTTGACCTGGTAATGGTGGTAATTGATATACACTTGGACTTTCACTCGGTGCAGATTCATGCATTGAACATGGCACATCCTTCGTTTGTTCATACCATACCTTTCCCAGAAATCGTCGTGGAGTATACAATGCTGGGACTGTAGTCCATGGATAAGACGTAACACCCTCCCCGACATGGACAAGTACATTCATATCATTATCAATACTATTGCTATCATAATTCAAATTCTCAACATCGATAGTATCCCACTCTTCATCATCCTCAACCTCTCCATATTGTAATAATGCACGATTTAATGTAATATAGAATGATACCTTGCCATTACACTTTGGTATAGTAATTGGACTAAAATTACTTGGTGGTATTTGATATAAATATGTTTTGACTGTATCACCTTTATAATTTATTACTTCCATACCATTATCACTTAATTTGGTTGATGAGTCAGATGTATCTTCATACTTGTTAATATCTGTAGGTGTAACACTTGATACAAACGATGAATCAGGTATCAGTGGTTCTTGTATAATTTCATATAATGTCATATCTTGACCTGTAATTTCATCATACGTAGTATTCACTGCAACTCGTTCACCAATACTTGATGCATTAGCAACTAATATCCAACCATCTAAATCACCTCTTGTATCTAAATTAGTATCTTCATTAACATAATCTCCTACTCTATAATATACTTGATAATTCGTTGCTGTTGATATTGACATTATAGATGATAATGTACGTAATGATATTGAATTGATTTGTATATATTCAGTTTCATTCGATTTCATGCCAACCACTTCTCCTTCTTCCGAGTTGTCTTCCTCATCCCAAGGCAAATCATCTTCTGGTTGAGGAGGAGTACTAACACTAAATAACACACCATAACTAGCTCGAACTATAGGTGCTGAACTCATTATATTCTCTTCATTAACATTTGCTTTAATACACATACTTGGAGATAATGATATTGTCGGATTGATTGTTGGACTTTGTGTTGTTGGACTTGAAGTTACTGGATTGAGCGTCGGAAATGGTGTGGGTGCTTGAGTAGTTGGTGATGATGTCACTGGCGATGAGGTAGTTACCTCTTGAAATGGAACTGTCACAACTTCACTACTACCGCCATTGTTTGTATTGTCTCCAACTTCATCTTCCTCTTCTGCTTCAACCACACTCCCCTCTTCAGGGATAATACCCAAAGTCCAACTATAGCTCTCACCATCTACCAAGGTAACATCATTAGTCTTACCACTAATAGGATTAACATCCAAACTACTAAATAAATAATTTAATACATCAACTTTAACATAATAACATCCTTCATTCTTAGTTACACTAAATTCACCTGAAGAGTTTGTAGATGTTGCACCTTGTCGTTCATCTTGACACGTACGTATTTGGACAGTAATGGATGGTATACCTGGTTCATTTGGGTCATGTATACCGTTTGAGTTTAAGTCGGAATAGATGAATCCTGATAATGTTACTGAGGTTGTATCTTCTTCTTCCTGTTGTTGTAGATGTCGTACTTTGCGTAGTTGCTGTATTGATTTCGTGTTTGTTCTTGAAGGTGCATCATTTTTGAAAGCGTGCACATGATGTGTACTACTCAATACACTAAGTACTAGAAGTAGATTGAGTACAAGTAAGCGTGTGAATGGTGTAGATGTAGATGATAGCATGTTTGTTTTATACCTCTTTGCTACGATGTACTGTGAAGAGTTGGTTGATAGGGCTGATACTGAACTGATAACTAAGTTTTGAGTCGAAGGTGTGCTCGACTCGATTTGCAATTAGACTTCCGTTTGCCAATCACCTAATAATAACAATGCACATACATCTATTCAAGCTTTTATCAACCTTCTATTCCCTAACACAATATAGTAGGTATAAGGTGTATCATCTCTCGTCTTTGATGATTTCACCCGATCCACAATTATTATCACCTGCCTTTTTCTACTGCCCTCCGTTTAATCGCTCAAACCGCCCATAAAGGATACCATCGAGGGTATCCTTTACCATGAGAGTTTATGATTTCAATATTATTGATAACTAACTGTCTATCTAATGATAATGATGATACAAACATTCCTATCATTATCTATACTGCTGTTGAGCACATCTGCAACTGAACTGTTGGAGCAATATTATTTCCAACAAGAAATTGAGTTCTTGGGAAAGCAGGTAAGTTACTCAAATTATAATAGAATCATTCATGACATAATCTGTAATCACCCACCTGTATGGTACTTACTTATTAGGCCATGGTTTTAGGTGATTATTATCCATCTAACGACGGTGATGAGGATATAGAACGGATAGAGTTTATTGAAAGATCGATACGATTAGAATTAGATTACATCCGTAGGCTAAGAAAGGCATTAAAAGAGCCTGACGATATATTGGGCAACATTAACATCACAGACACAACACCGAAGAAGAAAACATCAATTAATAATGTAGCCGAAGTAGTAATAGATGCTATCAGTGAAGCAACGTGGCCATCAATTGCAACATCATCAACAAATAGTACCACAAGAACAAAAGCATATTATGATATGTCCACGAGATTGAACACAACAACAAACCCCAATAATCCTGATGAGGTATATGATTATGATTGGGCATCTGTTTATGGGTTTGGTAATATGCATGAAGAGTGGCAATGCCGTGAACATGCACATAGTCAAACAAAACCAATATATACTCCGGAGATGTGGGATATGTTGTGGAAAGCATTTGTACATTCTACCTTATTCCCATTCCCCATACCAGCCGAAGCTAAACTATGCACTCAAACAAATCACGAGTCATGTGCTGAGCAGCCGTTCTATGTCAACATCACCACGGATGGAAAGGGTAGAGGTAACTTTGCTTCTCGTAATATAACAAAAGGAGAACAAATATATAATGGACACCCAAACACTGTTTTCTTCCTTGATGGAAATAGTTTTTATCGATTTATAACCTCACTGCCGAGGAAGGTTGCCTGTGATGTCTTGGAGTGGGCTTGGCAACAAGATTTGACTGATAGTGGTAATGTAGTCTTATGTCTGAACCTAGATAATGCCGTCTTCTTTAATCATGGCACGTGGGATAATGTAAGTGGGGACGACGTGCATTCTTGTGCTTTGATCGTTATGTCTGAGCTCATGCCCCACCCCTCTTCTTATAGTCCAACAACATGGAAATGCGAGAAAGTACGTCAATAACCTTTCAATCAATGAGAAATGTTCAGGAAGGAGAAGAGTTACTCTATGACTACGATCACTTCGAATTCGACACTTATGAAATGGATCTATGATAAAACTACGAAGTCTAAGATGAAAATCAATGAAACAACATTTTTCATATACATTTATTTGTACAATGTGTATCTACCGTCTGTTCTCGAGTAGCCAGAAGAGATCTCTAAACAACCTCCAGCTCGTTATCAATCATTATGATTAGTCATCATACTTGGCTCATCAGTCTCATTGCAGTAGATAACAGGACCATTCTCATCTTCATCTTGTAGTGAATTATTCTCCGTTTTGCTCTTCTTAGACCTTTTTCTTTCCTTGTAATCTTCATCTTGTATGTCATCATATGTGATCAGCATTGTATTTTTGGCATCATCATGATTGGCTTTTATAACTGAATATACCTCATCTGCATTCTTGCCTTCAGGCTCCTCCGTCTGCCTTGTATTGTTCGCTAAGGATTCAATAGCATAAGCTTCTGCTGCATACATTGACTTCATTTTGCTAACTTTGTTTCCTTCTGGCTCCTTTGTGCCATATGATTGATTGGCATCATATGGCACTAGCACTCCTCCTCTTCCATTAGTATCATCCATTGCCCCTCCTCTATCATTTGGATCATATAGAACTAATGCACCTTGATGTGGATGTTTGTCATCATAACCACCATACTCTAGTTGCAATTGTTCATCTTGTGCACGGGGTTTTCTCCGCTTCTTCTTCTTACTTCGTTCTCTATCATCGTCTCGACGCTTCTTCTTTGGCTTGCTACTCCGTTGTTTCCGCGGTTGGTGTCTTTGTTGTCTACTTCTTTTCTGATTAGGGCGTCTACTTTCCTCATCATAGTATTTACCCTCGTTATACATACTCCGACGGACATTCATTGCTTGACCTAAGAACAACTCATCTTCATTGTCATAATCATACCGTCTTCTTTGTTGTTGAGATCTCAAGGATACAGAGTTTGGATTAGTCCTTGTTGAGTACGATGAACCTGTGGATCCAGTTTTCATCCATGTATACATTGCCTGTTGTTGTTTCTCCTCGCTCTTTGACTTGCGACGTTTAGAACAGTATATACATACACATAGTAGTATACTCAATATGGCTAGTACAATAAGCAGCCATATCCACCACAGCATACCGCCGCCGCTACCATTATCTTCTTCCATTGATTGTGTTTGAACATTATTCTTCTGATTTATAGGCATGGGCGTTGGTTTCCCCGTGGGTGGATTCGTACTACCAGTCAATATATCTGTAAAATCAAAGGTATCAGCAGTCATTACTACGGTACTTCCTGTTAGATTGGCATTCTCTCGGAGATATGTAACTAGTCTGGTAAGTACATTCGTCCTTATAATTTCCATAAGATATGATAAAGCAAAATCTGATATATCAATTGTCCCCAGTACTGTTACTCGTAATGGTACTGATATTGACTTGAGCAGTCGACGATGTTTGTTGTTATTGTGGCGTAAACCAGTACCTCTACTACTTGACTCTACTAACGTCTGCAAACGCCTCTCATTCTTCTGTCTCAACCGTCCAGCATATTCAACCTTTACCAAGTCCAACCCTTCTATATCATCTAAATACTCTGTCAATAGTTCACTTACTTTCCGTAATAATGTACTACGAACTTCAGCACTTAGGGTATAATTATCATTAACATTTTTGAGTATAAGTTGGATAGGATGGATTGACGTCACCAAGGGCGTGACGGATGGACGTGAGGTTGGAGGCGGCGTGCCTGGTGTTTTTGCTGCATTACATTCAAATGATGTTAGATGAAAACTGTAAATAATATAGAGAGACGATGTTAGTGTTAATGTTTGTACTTTTTAATGAAGGCAAGAGACATACATAATGTACACGACATAATAATGATACATACCATTGCTGATACCTCGGCACATAGCAATGTCCTGGATTGCAACCATAATTATTTTGGTTCCATGCTTGTATATTACGTTGCCGTTTATTACTGTGTTGTTGCAATGGCAGTTGATCGTTTGTTATTCTTGACACGATATTGTGTTGTATATTATAATTATGAGTTACTGTAGTTGTAGAATCCGCGGCTGTAAACAACAATTGCAATGCCGACCAAAGAATTATTTTCAACAGCATGATACTGATACTACTACTTTCTAATGGCGATTACCACCACTATTGTACTATTCCCTCAATATGAGACAAACTGCACTGCTATTAGACCTCTGCATTCTGCATTTACTAACTTTTTGCAGGGGCTAGGTATGACCACCTTCGCAATGTGACACAATTTCTCCGACTAAAATAAAACGGGTTTAAGCCTTGATGAATGATGATTAGTTGAGATTATCAAATCATAATCTAGGAGGCTGGTTGTTGACTGGATTAGTACTGTAATTAGGTAATACTCAATGCTAATCAAGAGTTCTATACTCACGCCAGAAGCCTATCTCATAGATCATGTACGTCGGTATCCTCCTTTTTGTTTTGCAACTACTATCACTATCATCATTGGTCGAATCATCAACAATAACTCCGTGTGATGAATCATATCCGTTGGCCCCATCTCATAATACAATATCTTCATATTCCATTAATACTGAGCATACTAAAACATCATATCACCATAGTCGTAACCTAATCGGGATACCGCCACCTTCCTACAATAATCATCAAAATTCGATTCAAGATAAGATTATAATTGCAAGAGAGCCTGAGTATTATGAAACAGGGGAATATTATGCACCATTATGCACAGATAGATTACACATAGATATACGATACTTACAAAGTTGTAATGCGGGTGCTTGTTGGGATACTTCTATTGGGGTAAGTAGTTTTTATAAGTTTGTGCATAAGATATGTGCATAAGATGTGCACAAGATGTGCTCATAGTTTTATACAGTCTTTTAGCTAACAACTATCCTGTGTACACCCTCTTTCACTTGAATATGACATTCAGCAATGTACATTCGTTTGTATATGGAATCCACCATCACCACCCCCATCACCACGGCCATCACCTCCTCCATCATTATCAAAAGAACGATCGGAACATGCAATATCACTAAACATACGTAACCTACCATCTGATTATCGTATCAATCCAACATTACGAGTTAGTATACTTCGATATATTAATGACAAATTAAAAACAGATTTGAATGAATTGAATATCGACTTGATCAGTGTTACATATCTCGGAATGATAGTTGGCAGACCACATACTATCCCAATGAAAATAACTGTTAATGCACCGACAGATATTAATGACTTTGCTTTAAGCTATATTATACAGGTATTAAAAGACGATAAACTGCAGATTGAGGAGAATTTACAAAGGTTGAGTCAAGAGGATATGGATTTTAGTAATAGTGATTCTGAGCTGAATATTGAAACATATAAATTTGACGATATACTGGTTGGGGAAACCTTGCGTCCAACGTCATCTCCTACAATAACGATTGTTGAACCTAATTCTGCGGTTGTTGTTGAAGATAATACAGGTGGCGGTGGTATACCCTGGTGGACATGGCTCTTGGTTGCATTAGCAGTCATTATATGCATCTTAATTAGTTGCTGTTACATGAATCGAAGTAAAGATGAAATGGATGAAGAGAAAGAACAACAGTTGACCATGTATGTTAATGACCAAATGTATGAAAATGGCAAATCAAAGAGTGGACAAGCATCTGTGGCTGCATCGCATCGTACATATCGGACACAGCATCGTAGTAATAGAGGTGGAGATGATAATATGTTCTTAGGTCAACCGATTGCTGCTTCACGAAGTAGTAGACAAAGAAGACAACCTCCGAGGAAGGTTAGAGGTTCAGATCAAAGTAGTCGAGCTACAAAACGAAGCCAAAGACCACGAAGTAAGAAACATTCAGGTCGCCGTCGGCCAGAGGAGATGTCTACAGCTACTGACCCTCCTGAGGAGATCAGTCAAGCTCTAGTTGTACACACTCGAAGGTATGATGACGAGAATCAAACAGGAGCAGATCCTGACGGAGAAAAAGTCAGTCCAAAGAAGAGTATGTATGCTTCTGGAGCATTAATGGAAGAGGTACACCGTGAACGTCAAGAGAAATCGGCTCGACGCAAGCCTAAACGACGAGGTACTATTGAAAAGCTCAAGTCTTCATTGAGATGGAACCAAAAGTATACTGATGGAGAATTAGAGGAAGCGAATGATGAAATTGTACCCTATATTCCCGAACCAGAGGAAGAATACGGTGAGCAGCATAGTAGAAAACCTCCGCGGAAGAAGAGCAGCTTTGGTGAGAAGCTTCGTGCATCTTTCAATTGGAGACAAAGTCAACAACCATTTGATGATCCTGTGAACGATCCAATATTCAGCACTAGTTTACAAACAAATGACCTTGAAGATTGTCCCCAAATTGATTTAGAAGTTGGGAGTACTGATTCGCCAAGTATACTCACCAACCGCAATCCAGGCGATGGCAACATTTTGTGTGTTCCAAAAAGTGACGACTACGAAGAGGATAGAGAATATGATCGGGAAAAGAAGAAGAGGAAGAAAGAGAAGAAGTCCAAGTCTCATCGTAGTGATAGAGAGTCGTCCAAGAAGAAGAGTAGATCTGATAGGAGAAAACAAGGCCTGTTGGCAAGTTTTACAAGGCGCAAGTCGATAGCATGGAACGATGGAGGCGGTAGTGGCGACGAAGAATCATATAATAGAGAATATGAACGAGAAGATGGGTATTCTAGCAGAGGTAGTTGAGTATTGCTCCATATGAAAGTGTGAAGAAGTTATCTTGTTTGGATATATATTGTTTGATAAAGTAAGCTTCATATTATGTCTTGGTATTCAAAATAGTAAGTGTGATGCCTGGTCAACGAATGGAAGAGTAGAGTGGCGCTAGGCTCATCCGAGAACTCACTCTTAAGCCAAAGGGGTACACTAGTAAAGCCGATGATTACAGTCTTTCATTGTCCTACTTCACACAGACTTACTTGATATATACTATTTGGCAGCAATATTCTCGTTCAATGCTTGTATCATCGGATCAGACTCCCCATGTGATACTTTCATAATGTTTCTCGCCCATTTATAAGCAAGCTTTGCTTTCACAATCTCATTTGTTCCTGAATACAAGTCACCAAGAGTAAATAACTGAAGTCCCAAAAGTGGATGCTTCTCCACATGTCCAAACGCCACGGCTAAGAATGAAACAATGTGCTCACATTCCGATACTGCCTCCTCTATTTGGCCATTTGCCAACAGTGCCGAAAGATACAAACATCTAACAGTGTAAAGGTGACTATAAAATGGAGAGAACCACATCCCATTGCCACTACAACGAGCAGGCCTATACAGTTCAATAGCTTGTTTTAGACATTGTACCTCGCTAGCTGCATCCCCTGCAACCATTGCCTGACTTGCTTGTTGTTGTAATACTTGTGATTGATAATTGATTTGCATCACTTGTGATTTGCTCAATCCGTGATGGGAAGTTATTGCGTCTTCAATATCCACTTGACTCATTGGCACACTTGTTTGGGCACTATTCTTATCATCTTCGTGAGCTTGTAATCCATTCTTCATTGGCCAAAGCTCCCACTTCTTTCTATCTTTTGGTAGATTAATCAAGCAGCCATCCTTTGTGCATCGTTCACATTCACACTTGAAGCCATGAGTATCATACACACGAGTTTGTCGTTCAGGAGTAGTAAGTGCTAGATCAACATAAGAATGACACAACTCTTCACCAGCCAATATATCTCGGCATGCAACAATTTGTAGTATTGGTGGATGATATTTCTGTTGACCTTCACTGCTACCACTTTCACTATCATTCATCCCTTTTCCAAGTTTATATCTCAAAATACAGTTTGGATAGCAACTATGATTCAACAATGCAGCACAGGGATATACACCTTCGCCTATAGCACTATGCAACGAGTTTACAATACCAAAATTGTTCTTGGCAAATGCACTCATTGTTCTTTCAATACCATGTTTTTCATTCTCATTTCTTTCATTATATCCCCAAATACCAACTGTCAAATTGGTTGAATCTTCTTGTTGCTTAGAAGAAGAAGATCCTCGACATGCATATTTATTCATTAGCTCTTTAGCCAATGTCATTGATGAGGAAGAATCTTGATCATTATCATTATTCAAAGTATAGCATAATGATGCAAAATGATGCCGACCACAGGATACAATACCATTACCACTCTGATGATTGATATCTCTATCATCTAGTTGTTCAATTTCATCTTCAGCTCCTACTTCATTGTCTCTCATATACTTTAATGAATTGAAAGTTCGCAATAGTAATGGTATTGCATCATCTTCTGCTGAAGCGTTATAATTCGAGTTTGATTGTAGTTGTTTACGCCTCTTGGCATAATACTGGCACTCAAGTTTGTGCTGCTCATTCCAATCTGCAGACTAATATTGAAAGAACATGAATTAGAAACTATTTCACAATGCATGTGAAGATCAGTTACTTAATAGATGATATGGTATTTACCTGACAAGATCTAGAACAATAATATAAAACACGACATTTTGAACATCTACCAAACTTCTTCTTCCTTCCATTATTACTACATTCTCCCTCTCTAATGAAACATCGTGCACATATCCTCCGTCCATCATCTTCATCAGATTCATCCAATATGTTAGTGCCTGGCGGTGTCAATATTGACTGTGATATTGGTAAACATTGAACTATAACCGTACCTGCTTTTAAATCCTGAGATGATATTGCATGCAGACCGTGTATACCGGATTTGATAACCATTTTATTGCTTGAGTTTGATACGCCATCATGATGTTGCTTGGTAGCGAGATATCGACAAGCATTTCGTCTATTGCAACCAGCGGCATTAGGTTTCGTATTATTATCCTCGGTAGGAATACAACATACGCCTGCATATCTATTTGTATTACTCATGCTTTTATAGCGTATCTATCCACAGTATAATATCATACAGTCTCATATTATTATTACACACATAAAACAATTCACTTGATTGATACCATGGTACCAGTACTACCAGTGAGTTAACGTCACTAGTCACACTATCGTACTTGTTAACACTCACACTCTCATGGTAGTGTTGGATTCACCGCTACAAAATAGTAATTTTGATACCCACTTGATTGTAACAGCTTGTAATCAATCTAAATCAGTGCAACTGAAGACAACCAAAGAGAGTCCTATTAGGATTGGTATACACTCAGCACGCCTTCTAACTAATGCTTTGGTCGGTTATTCATTTTTGAACTCGTCGCGGCATGAATATTCCTTCCTTTTGAGTTCTCCTTATATTCATAATAACCATTAATTCAAAATTACCACGTTAGATAGGATAGTATCTAATATGGTAAAGCCAATACCCGTTCCATCATCGAATGTAATGGAAGATGCTAAAGAAGCCATTGATGCAAGAAGTGAAACCAACAACACAACATCACTTTCAAGTGAAACAAACAAACCTGCACAAAAGCAGCAGAGTAGCACTTCTGCGCCCAACGGCATTGTCAAAGGATTACAACCCACAAAGCAAAAGTCTAAATCAAGTATTGCTGCACGTGCCATGGCTGCTTTAAATGATGATGGAAGTAGTGATAGTGACAGTGATGAAGACAATATCAAACCTACAATTGACTTTACAGCTGTATTTAATGAACTACTAAAGTATAAAGAAGAGAATAATGGTAGTCTATCCATACCAACATCACATTGTACATTATCTAATATAGTTGATAGTCTATCCAAACCATCAATAGATATTGAATCTCTCGCCAATCAACGATGGGACGGTCATCTAAACAAGTTGATTGAATACATGAATTCAAAAAAGAAGTATACAGATATTAACACATTAGTATCAAAATCTACTTGGTATAAAAAGCAGCCAAAGTTAGTAGAATGGGTAGATATACAACGGCAGCAGTGTAAATTATATTCACAAGAGGATGATGATTGTGTGTTGACAAAGAAACGCGCAAAAAAGCTGAAGAGATTAGGGTTTGATATAGGAAAAGAGGATAAGTCATCAAAAGACGAAGTACCACCAAGTGATGGAAAAGAAAGTAAAAAGCGTAGTAAACCATCACAGGAGGAGACTTCTTCCCGAAAGAAAGTCAAGATGGAAGATGATGCTCTATTAATGAAGCAAGAATCAACAGATGTCGAAGATATGGTTAAAGTCGATCAAGAAGATACTGCAGATGATGAAATGAAAGTTGCTGCTGAGATGATAAGAATAAAGGGCAAATGTGATGTATGTGACAAAGTTGATGGGTTTTGGGGTCATAATATGCAAAAGTGTAGAAACTGTGGTCTCCTTGTACATGGTAAGTTAATGTGTATATCATTGTTGCAAAAAAGGAATCTAAACCATCTCATCTCTTCATGCAGAGGCGTGTTACGGTATCCCGGCTACAGATGTCAAGAACGACAACTTTATATGCCATGCTTGTAATGCCATTGGTAGGTATGTGGAAGTCAATGTGCCAAGTAAGATAGGAGGCACAGGCAAAAAGATGGGCGAGAAACGTCAAAGGATGAGTCAATCAGTACGCCCACGAGAGTGTGTATTATGCAGTCATGATAAGGGGGGTAAACATGCTATGCACCCACTTCTCGATATACACGGAAAAGAAGGTCGGCAACTTGTTTGGAGGGGACATGATGGTGGAGATGAAAGACTTGCATGGGTTCATACAGTGTGTGCAGGTGTGGTTGCGGCAAATCCTATAACCAATGGTTGTGTATATGGTGAGTTGACTTCTCATGTTGGTTAAAAAGAAAATCTTGTTTGATAAACTCATTGTTCTTCTATCCTATCCTTTCCAGGATGTGGTCCAGATCGTGAGAGACCGAATGAAGGTTATGATAAGGATCAACAATCTTCTAGCGAAGAGGAGTTTGGTGAATCAGATCAAGAGATGAAACCAGATCGATCGAAGAAGAAGATGCCACCTACTGACAACGAAAGTACTGCACCAGAAATTGTAGCTAATGAGTACTATGCCATTTCAGCTGAAGGAGAACATGCCACCATTATCAAAGAGTCACGTGAACTGAGATGTTCTATTTGTAAGAAGATAGATAGGAAGTACATGATACCTGTACAGTGTGCTGCAGGAGATCCGACAGAGCATAAACCATGGAAAAAACGACACCGACGTGGTACAGAGTGTTTTGAAGCAATGCATGTGGGTTGTGCTCGTTGGGGCTGTGTAGAACCTGAAGGAAGTCATCTGAGAACAATTGATGGATGCTCTACATACCCAGCAAAACAATGCAAGCGGTGTTACTATACACCTGGTAAAGACAAAGATGACGAAGATATAGATGAGGACAAGGATGAAGGCAAGGATGAAGAAAAGGTTGAAGAAAAGGATGAAGAAAAGGATGAAGAAAAGGAAGAAGTTGTAGACACCTCAGAAACTATTGCCCATTGCTATTGTGAAGAGCATGCTCGAGATATCATTATCAACAACCCTAAAAGGAAAGCAGCATTTCGAGTGGCTGGCGACAAGCTTCTGAGAAGGAGAAGAGGAGAAAATTTTAGACTCTAAAGTTAGACTCGGTAAAAGAAAGAGTGGTAATAACATCCAGGTTCATTCCATCCTAAACATCTTTTGGAGGGGGAAGTAGAGTATCTATCAGGTAGTACAAACAACATCCAAGTCTATGTCATCTTCGACCAAGACTCATAACTTCCAACCCAGCTAGCTAATCTAAAATAAACTATCTGTGTCTATTCATACCCTATTTGTCATGTACAATCCTAGCAATCTATGTACTTTAAGGGTAGTTTGGCAATAAGTACACTAGAGACTAATTTAGGCAGAAGTGAAAAAAGATTCTCTTATCCACAGGGCAAAGTAAAGGGCCCTTTGTTGTGACATGAGTGGGGGGCTGCTTTAGAAAGGGCTTATGTATTCTTTCTCATCATTCTCATCATGGCGGACATACAAGTAAATAGTAGCACTCGTTATTGATTGTATGGGAAAGTAGACAGTGCGTTACACCAGCTTGAGTTGTAATTGCAATTAGCCCGAAGAGTTGTTAGGCGGCCGCTCAGAACAAACAGTATATATTATATATCATAGAGCAATACACAAACGACTTGTTCGATAACCTCCACCTACTCTTCACGAGCTACTACACTATATTGCAGTATGTTACTATTGCAATTATTAACACTACTACCTATACTAGCCACTGGTCATTTACGCCATGGTCATCATCACCACCATCATCATCATCACGAACACAATCATCATCATGACCACTCACATCATAATCATAGAGCATTAAATAATCTCCAATCAGACTACAATGAAGAAGAACCACCACCACATGCTGACATATTCGATTCATGCTCACTACCATGTAAATCTGATATAATAGATCGATATGGTACCGAGATGTTAGACCGATTAATGGCTGATGGATTTACCTTTGAGATATGTGAGGAGGATGACTATCTTGATATTACCACTTCTTCAACTACTAACAATACTGAGAGTTATAACAATAACAGTACACAACAACGTGCCTTAAATCGAGTATTAGGTGCCACAAATCAAATATCAAAATTATGGAATAATAATACATCCTATCGTAATACAACATCTGGTCTATTACAAATACCCTATGCTATCAAAGACACTACTTGGTTTACTACTGAAACTCTAGCTACTATTCAATTAGCATTAGAACATATTGAAGTTGAAACTGGTGTTATTAAGTTTGTACCCCGAATTCAAGAAACTGAATATATTTACTTTAATCATGAAACATATTATGAAAAACATTGTGCAGCCAACATGGGTAAACAACTCAATAAACGTACCAACATCTATCTAGGATGGTGTAAGTCTAGTAATCATTTGGGTAATATTATACATGAATTATTACACGCATTAGGATTTTGGCATGAACATTCCCGTCCCGATCGTGATGATTACATTCAAATTAATACAAATTATATCAAACCAGGATTTGATAATAACTTTGCAAAGGCTACAATGGTGAATAGTTTAGGCTCACCATATGATTATAGTAGTATAATGCATTACCCATCGACTGCATTTTCAACTGATAATTCAATGGATACTATAGTACCAATTACACCATTACAATTATGGGAGACAATGGGACAACGTGTCCAATTAAGTGAAAGCGATGTACATCAACTTAGATTATTATATCAATGTACATCTGGACCACGTGAGGGTGGTGATGGTATAATAACAATGGATAATCTGTGTTCAGATGATTGTCCATGTTGGGAATATGCATTGGGAGATTGTTCATCCGACTCTGAATGTATGGATGACTTAGTCTGTGCTGACTATTATCATACTACAGGTATACCACAAGAAACATATATTGATGTCTTACCAACCTACACATCCCAAACTGGATCGTTTTCATGTAACGATTATTGTCATACGAATTGTTGTGATGTTTCAAGTAATTCAATTATATTATGTCCTGAGACATGTGGTAGTGCACCACCACCAAGTGCATTGAATGAAGTTCCAACGAATATATGTGTTAAGAGTGAGAATGTTGTTTATGTCCCTCCTGAAGAGGAGGAAGATGAGAGTACAACGAATAGCCCTTCAAGTGTACCGACCAGTAGTCCAACTTCTGTATCGCCTACACAGATGCCTAGCAAAGCTCCGGTGACAACAGAGACGAGTACAGTTGCAACAGCAACGACAACAAGTTCAAGTGCTACTGATTCTACAGATGGTGTATGGTTTATTGACTGGGATGAGGGAAAGTAAGTCCTTCTATATTCTTTCTGTGTGCGCCCTAGAACCTTTGACACCTCTTATATCTAACCCTATCCGTGCCCTTTCCTATACTCTATCAATCTTAATTGCTAGGTGTTTCAAGTATTGCGTTGGAGACTTACCCTGCGGTGGCATCGAGAACCATGAAGACCTTTTCACATCTGTCGAGGAGTGTTGCAACTCTCCACTCATAAACTACATTCCGTATACCCAGTGCGCGTCTGCTGCAATGCAAAGCCGAACAACTGGCGGCGGAGGAGGAGGAGGAGAAACCTCAGCCCCTCCCACTGAAGAGCCGACATTTGTCCCCACGACGTATAGTCCCTCAAGTATACCGACCAGTAGTCCAACTGAGATTACAGTAGTATCTGAAGATACTGAATGGTATGTCGACTGGTCGACAAGCAAATGTGTACAAGACTGTGTTGGCAAAAAACCATGTGGTAGTCGACGGAAGGAACGTTGGGAGATAGGTTATACCGCCGTTCAAACGTGCTGTGCCGCACACTTATCATATAAGAAGTTTAAGGACTGCACTAATGAGCCAAATGATGAAGAACCGATCACAACATCTACTTTGGCTACATCAAGTGTTGTTCCAAACTCTGGTGGTGTAACTACCACAGCATCCACTACCACAGCATCCACAACAACAACTGCTACCCCTTTGACTACCACAACATTTACGACCACTACCACAAAAGCAGCTCCTTTGTCAGATGATTGGTATCCTGGCACGTCAAAGTGTATCAACGACGGGAAAGCTCCCAGCTGGCAACACAACAAGTACAAATCTCAAGACAGTTGTTGTTCAAGTCATTTCTCGTGGGATAAAGATAATTGTATGGGAACAGTACCAAAAGGTTCTGACAAGTATTATATTGACTGGGGTAGAGGGAAATGTGTGAAAGATTGTACCGTGGGTGGTGATGATGCCGATTGTGGTGGAGTAAGGACTGAATCTTGGATATCAAAACATGCTAATATGAATGCATGTTGCTTTGCTCATATGTCATATGATATAAATGGATGTCTGGGTAGGTAGTGTATAATAACTTTAGTTTTAGAGTCAATGTAATCTTATATCTCTTGGAGGAGACAAAACTATCTCTTAGCTACATATCACGTGGCCCTTGCAGTGCATTCCTCTACCAACTACTAACCCATTGCTAACCCCAATCAAATGATCTCTGATTGATAATTACAACGTCCATATCGCTATGGTGGTGGTAACAACGCCTTCAATCTTTCTAGCGCTTCACTTGCAAGAGATGCTAATTCCCACATATCCTCATCCTGTAAGCAACTCTTAAAGATTGCCATCTTTACAACACAGTGCTTTCCAGCAGCACGTTCAATAGCACGGACTCGATTCATAAGCCCCTTCTCATTCATTGTTCTTACACGCATTAAACAGTGTTCATATGTTGCAGTAGGGTTTTTAGTACCTGCCAATTGATGACCAGCCTTTGCAACTTCATTTGCAGCTCGTAGTCTAGCCTCACGGCATTCAGTAACCATTTCTTCACGTTCTTGTTGTATCCTTTCTTTTCTCTGTTCTTCACTTTCATCTTTATGATTATCTAAAGTATTACCATCAGATGTAAGTCCAAGTAATCTGCGACTCTTTCTTGACCCTTCTCGTCGTGGTGTAGAAGGTGTTTTTGATCTCTTCTTTCTTTTCTTCTTCTTTGGTGTACCTTCTTCGCTATACTCCTCATCAGAAGATGAATCATCTTCACTCTCATAAATAGGTTGTCTACCCCATGCCAAATCATTTGATTGTTTCTCTTCCAATGCACTAATAAGACCGAGTGATCGTAAACGAGCATTATTCTTTTCAATATTTCTAGCTCTTGCCTCTTCATACTCAGATAGTTTAGTAGGAGGAGGTTCTTCTACTGCTGCAGCATTATTGTTATTATTGGATGATGACATAATATTTTAGTGGGGTATATAATATTATTAATATTATCAAAAGGAGTATGTAATCTAATCAAGTGATCTAATAATCAAACTCCAAATCCTAGCGCACTTTAATATTCACCTTTATAAACTGCTATCTGGCACTGCAGCGGTACAACACTATAATCTCTCGTGAGGTAAGACGGTGCACCTCACTACTTGATTCAAAGGAGCATACTATGCTTCTACTATCCCTCGCTTATAAATAGATGACCGAAGGACTGACGCGACACTTCTTCTACTCCCAATCCTACCAATACTAACCGCTATAGTTCAACATATAAAGATTCATACGAGTTGAATGAGTTCATGAGACATAAGCGAGGATGATTGCAGGTAGATACCGAGAAGACTGACGGCATAGGTAATAATAGATATGTCGTCATCGTCCATATATACCTACAATGCTAATGTTTGTGGGTAGCAGTGCAGCGGTTACACTTGCACGCCGATATGCACAACCTTTAAGAAGATCTAGTACATCATCAATCATCAACTCAGATATACCCTCTTCTCTCATCGAATCATATACATTGTAAGTACCTATGTGTTTAATATATATCGTTCTTACTATTCGTTAGAAGGTTTGCTAATATTGCCTCTCATTTCATTACTTGCAGATGCTCTAAAGATGTGGAGAAGCTAAGAACACAATACATGAGCAACTCATGCTCGATATCTTACAAGAACAGTGGAGGTCTACACATTACCTCTGGATATAAATCACGCCTAGTAGATGTTAATGGAGTTGAATATTTAGACACACGAAACAACGTTGCACATTGTGGACATGGTCATCCAGAGATTACAAAAGCAATTACATATCAAATGCAGCAGTTGCAAACTAATACGAGATATCTACATCAAAATGTTTCATTACTTGCAAAGAAATTATCAGACTTGCTACCTGAATCTCTTGACGTTGTATTCTTCGTCAATTCCGGTAGTGAAGCTAATGATTTGGCATTACGGCTTGCACGAGTTTATAAACAATCAAAGCAGAATAACAATCATAAAGGAAAGGATCATATAATTACATTAGATCATGCATATCATGGCCACACGCTTGCTACTCTGGATGTCAGCCCTTACAAACATCGTCAAGGGAATGAAATGGTATGTCCCAAACATGTGTCAACTGTACCATGTCCAGATGTGTATAGAGGTGTTCATGCTATCAATAGAGAATCAAACAATGAAGATGATGTAAAAGAACAAGAAATAGAAGCTGGTAAACAGTATGCAAAATTTGTAGAAGAAGAATGTAAGAGAATTACATCACAAGGGATTTCGGTTAGTGCATTTATAATGGAAGGAGGTATGAGTGTTGCAGGCGTAATCTTACCTCCGAGATCCTACTTACGAAGATGTATTGATGCTGTACATGATGCTGGAGGTTTATATATTGCAGATGAAGTGCAAACAGGCTTTGGAAGGTTAGGTAAATGCATGTGGGCCTTTCAATACTCCAACGAAGACGATGACAGTGAAGAAATCATTCCTGATATTGTTACTGGTAAGTAATCAATTGACTATGATATGGTGCATGACTATTCACTTCTGTCTCATCGAACATGTTCATTGTATAGTCGGAAAGCCTTTTGGCTGTGGTATGCCGCTGGCTGCAGTTATCACCACCAATGAAATCGCATCTTCCTTCGAGGCCACCGGTGTTGAATACTTTAACACTTTTGCAGGTTCTCCAGTCTGTACAGCAGCTGGTTTATCCATGCTTCATGTTCTATCTAATGAAAATTTACAAGAGAATGCAGCAAATGTCGGGGCTAACTTAGTTCAGCTGCTTCGTGAACTGCAATCAAAGTGTGAGTTGATTGGTGATATAAGAGGGAGTGGACTGTTCTTGGGTGTCGAGCTTGTACGAGACAAGAGTACATTGGAGCCAGCTACTACAGAAACATCTTTTATATGCAGTGTATTGAAGGACAAGTACAAAATCTTGACTTCAATTGACGGTCCTCATGACAATGTTATCGTGATTAAGCCACCAATGGTCTTCTCAAAAGATGATGCTTTGCTATTTGTGTCAAGCCTTGAGAAAGCATTAATGGAAGATCTGCCGTCGTCAAAAGATTGTTTAGAAGAGTTAGGCAAGACACCAACTTGATGAAGTCAACATACTATGAACATACAATCTACAACGATTCAAACAAAGGAGGGTATTGCAAACAAAGGAGTATTTATACTTTTCAAGTCTATGTCTCAACAACATATCATACACAACACAAACCAATTACAGTGCTGTATACACATCTACACAAGCTTACACAACCACGGTTCATCACATAATAGTGTTTAACGGAGAAGTAATCGCTCTTTGTACAACTGAGACTCTGGATCAAAGTAAGGGAGTAGCCATGATTCATCATCCACAACATCACCCCAAGTCCTATCAACAACGTTACTTCCAGTAGACTTCTGCTCAGCAACAAATGCATTATACTCATCTCTCGCTTTGAAGTGATCAAACAAGCGATAGAATTCAGTCAAATAAACGTCTGCAACACTTGTGTCACCTTGGATGATGAGCATGTTCTCATCATTCTTGTCTGTAGATGCCATTGAGAAGTTGGCAGACCCGGTTACAACCAAAGGATTGTCAGTTAGTGCATCTAATACCATATACTTTGTATGGATGTAGTCTACAAAGTATGTCAAACCAGTCAAACATTCGCCGCCACGGGTATCAGCAGTAGATTTATCCTCATGATTAGTTGGTGGAGGTAAGAGAGCACCAAAGGCAATACGATTCTGTTTGATATCTTTGATATCATAATAGTCAAGGTACTCTTTTCCATTCTTCTCGGCACTTGCAGCCTTCTTCGCGGAGCTTTGTTCACTTGGTTTGTTGTCAAGAAGAACATAACGGAGCAATGAAGGGCTGACAGATGATGCATCGTTTCCATTACCACGCCTCGCAATACGAGGAGAACGTCGGAGTCCATCTTCGTTTGACTTTTTGGTACTATTACCTTGACGTAACACCTGGGCGATGGGCTGACTAATACCAAATGCTGCCGTGTAATGCACAGACTCAGTTGCTTCGCCCATGCGGTCTGCATACCACTGAAGCATGTTTGTTGTTGTTCTCGGGCAAAAGATGACTGTAATTGATTGAGATTTGGCCCTCCCTTCAAGATCAGACTGTTGACGTTCATTCAATTCATCCATGGGTTCATTTGATGCTTCATCATTATCACTACTAGAGGTACGACGCTTCCTGCCTGAAGGATCGTGTGACAAGTTATGCCAGTACTGAGTAAATTGCTCTGCAACATTTTCATCACGAACAATATGTCCAACATTTGACTGACCATATATACCACCATCCGTTGGGTTAGTTGAGCCCGTCCAGACCTGCGTTGGCTTTCCATTTTTGATGAGTATGATGAACTTGTTGTGCATGATTCCGGCAGTATGATGACGCTCGATAAATGTATCATGTTGCCACTTGTGTGCATCATCAAGAGAAGCGAAGCCAACAGTATCAATTGCCTTCTTTGCTGAATCAGTAGTGCCATCAGGAATCCAGTCCTTGAGAATCTTACCACTGTCATCCTTGCAGATTTCATTGCGTTTCACCCTCGTGTGATAAGTTCCTTTGCAATGTCGGATAATCTTCACATCTACACCCCTTTCCACTGCATCTGCAAATGCTTGAACAGTCTCCGGATGAGTGAATTCATACACAGTTGCAAGAAGTTGGAAGTCTTTTCCACTGGCTTGGGAAATGAAGTTAACCAAAGCTTCTTCAAGACCACGGCTCAACCATGATAGGGCTTCTTTTGATTTGACTGGATCTGTAATCATGCGGGGGTTGATAATCTTGCGTTGTAAAGGAGTACCGAACTTGTGAACAAGATGATACTTTGCTTCCGATCCAAACTTATCGTTGTATGCTGCAGACCCGGCTACACCCCTATTGAAATAGATTCCGTGCTTACTTGTTGCGGGGTCTTCGGTAGTAATCAGAACTTGAATAGACGAACCATATACAACATTTTTGTCTTTAATCATCTTCTTACGGACAGTATATTGGTATCGTTTACCAGGAAGAGCTGAGTAGTCGCCATAGTGAAACTTTTGAGTGACATTGAAGGATACACTTTCTTTTGTTGAACAATCTTGACGATCGATGGCGAATCCAACAAAGATTGCCCGGCTTGTATTCTTTACTCTGATATTTGATGATGAAGTTGATGATCTTGTTATCCTGGATGTTGAGGGGGTAGTAGTGCTTGTTGTTGTATCACTATTGTCCAAAGTCATTTCAGATAGCATGTTGGAAAGGCGACTATCAGATTCCGGCTTTGACTGCTTATCATAATCCTTCACATCAAACCCCAACAACACAACATGCGTGCCAGCAATTGCATGTACCGACAATTGATCATTACTATTACGAACTCTCATCAGTATTGCTTTGTGCAGTGTTACAATGAAGATAGTAAACTTTCAACTGATTGGCGTGGAGTTCACCGAAAAAACTCTCGACTGGGACATGTATCTTTGCAACAAAAACTTAGTCGAGGTTTTAATGAACCCCGTTAATAGATATCATTTATCCGAACCTACTTGCAGGCAGAAGTATTTGTTACCTTAGTGGTCACTTAGCAGCACTGCCTCCTTAGTCCTTGCCCATTGAGACAAGACACGACTGTTGTACATATCATATGTCCCTTTTTCATACTTAGCACTCTCATACCAAACTTTGATATATCATGTGCTTAACTATTGTAGTGTCATATATTTTCTTATAGGCATTATAATACCACAGGTTGGAGAGTGGGTTGAACTCACTACTATTACAACGGTGATTGACAGTTTGTGTCCTTGACTTGACGCTCCTCCCCTAAAGAGTTTCTTACATGAAAACTGACTCTCAAGCTTAAATCAGCCCAAATGCCCAAATCGCAGTCCTACTTTGAACCTTAGTTGATATACAGGTTGATAAGGGCTAGTGCATACATCTTATTAAACAATGTCTACATCAATAGCATCTTCAATATTATTTAGATCGGCGGTGGCGTCATCGTCTCGAGCTACCACTAGAAGGAACTTTGTTACTGCATTATCATCATCAGCCCAACAACATCCAATATCTTTTACCAACAACAATAATAATAATAGATGTAAACCAACAATAGCAACACGTCAATACTCGCTTGATGGTCCAAACTCCGGTGGTTCTCCCTTGTCACTCTTTAGCGGTGGCCGTGGAGGATCCTCGGAGTCATCACCTTTTGAACAATCACTTGAAATTAATAGATGGCCAATATCAAAAACTAATACAATATTAAACATTGTACCACAAGGGAAACGAATGGTAGTGGAACGATTCGGTAAATTACATGCTATACATGAAAGTGGATACTTTATTGCAATACCATTTGTGGATAGTATCGCGTATGTAATTGATGTACGTGAACGAGCTGTGGATATATTGCCACAAAGTGCAATTACACGTGATAATGTTAGTGTAGAAGTTAGTGGTAATTTGTTTGTTAGGGTTGTTGATCCTGAACGGGCTGCGTATGGTGCTAGGAATCCCTTGTATGCTGCAATGATGGTGAGTAATATGATCTGTATATCTTTTGATTGATGTTTTATATATTTTGTTCAAACAAAATCTGACATGGTCAATATTCTACAGCATGCTCAATCGGCCATGAGATCTGCCATTGGAGAACTTGAATTAGATGAAATTCTACACAATCGAGCTGGTCTTAACACAATCATTAAAGGCTCACTCCAAGAAGCAGCTGTGGCATGGGGATTAGAGATACGTCGATACGAACTAACTGAGATCACACCCGATGAACAAATTCGTATTGTTTTGTCTTGTGTTATAGTGTGTTCGATACGAAGTATTTAAGATCTGTGTGCTTCATATGAACTTCCATTACCTTCATTGATCGCTTTTGCAAACCTCATTCGCTAACATATGTTCTATCATCTCTCTTTCGTCTTCATAAACCGTGATAACGCGCATCTTCCAGATGAACAAATTCGTATTGTCGTCGGAGAGACTATAATGATAGACAGAGAAAGAAAGTTCATGAGCAGAGATATGATATAAGCTTAAAGTCTCATATTGATTACAATCACTTACCGGTTGGACCACTTGGCATTGTGCTGGGCATAGAGGTTGGAGACTCATCGAAGCATTCCTCTTTACCAAGATGATCATCTACATCCTTGACCTCGCAACAAGCAGCAGCACCACAATGTTGGAGAATATCTTCCGAATCCCTAGAGAACAATATGATGTTGAACACTAGGTTGTCTGTATGATAGTATACGATATACTTTGTACTAAAACACTACTATGTACTACCACTGCTACAATAATACTCTACCCGAAAAGGACATACTAAAACTTTTTGACATAGAGGAAGGCCGAGCTATCTAGGGTATTGGCAATACTATTGGATTTGAGGTCTCTTTGCTATTGTCAACGATTGGGAGCGTGGAATACTGATGTAGCGTATATTCTTGTTTAATCGTTGTTAGTTCTATCAGGAGAAGTTCAAGTAAAGGTAACTTCGACTTGCATGGTGGTGGCTCAGTAACACTAAAGCAATTTTGACATAAAGAAGGGGCGATCGACGACCTACATTATGAGGTCTCTTTGTGTTGTTAATGATGGGAGTGTATTTAGAATACTATTGTAGTTTATATTGTCAATTAAAGATGTAGTTTCGACTTTTAGAGGATATCATATCCTCATCTAGCCTTAGGGCGGCGCCCCAGTATGGGAGGTTAGAAAAGTTTTATGCCGTGATGTCAACATCTTCCCAACATCAAATTCAACTATCTATTATACCTGCCGACTAGAGTTGGTACAAGTTTGGATTATTTATTACAAATTGAATATGAGGTTTTTACTGCAATGTTCTAGAGTGGCAAGTCGTGAGAGATCGCCAAAACTTAAGAGTGCGAGTAACTCAAAAAATATCACACACCATGCACAGCACCACCACTTCTTTGAGTGTGTTCACTACCCACAACGGAGGATCAATATACCGTACGTCAAAGTTATCGGTTGTAATAATAATAATAATAACTACAACAAATCAAAACGCGTAGGCGATTATCAATCGCTACAATTAATTATTATTTACTATCATTCATTCATTCGTTCATACAATATTACAATAATAAATTTTGATTCGTTAATTGTTTATCATGGGTGTGGATGGCCTCAAGAAGTCATACGATTCTATTACTAATAAGGTACATCTTAGTAAATTTAGGGGTGGTACATTGGTGGTTGATGCATCAGGATTATTATATAGATACTTGAAAGTGTGTGATGTTGAGGGAATTGCACGAGCTCAAAACGAAGGGAGTCAATTGACTTATATTCAAGTTGAGCCATGTATATCAGCCGTTGTATCTGCGGTTCTCCAAGTTACAAAAGGCCTAGATATGAAAGTTGTCTTAGTTACTGATGGTGATCGGCGCAATAAAGTTACATCCAATAGTAATAGATCATCATCACGCCAAGATGCATTCAACAAAGCTGAGGCTGAACAAAATCCTCAGAAGGCACGTAGATTGTTTCAGCAGGCAGTCTTCGTCGGAAAAGAATTCGTTCGTGGTCTTATTCATGCTTGTGAGGATAAAGCTGGTGTTACCGCTGTTCAATCTCCCTACGAGGCAGATGCACAACTTGCCAAACTTTCAGAAGTTTATGATTCTGATAATTGTGTTGTTGTTTCAAATGATGGTGACCTTCCTGTACAGGGATGCCGCAATGTATTATTTGATCTAGGTCTGAAGAAGTCCGATGCAAACTTTCAATTTGCTAATTTGCTTTGTCTTGATGATGTGTTTACTCATGATAAGTCGCCGTACAAGGATTTGACACAGATAATGCTATGTTGCATATGTATTCTCGCCGGATGTGACTACTGCGAAGGCATTAATGGTGTGGGTCTTGCCAAAGCGACAGCACTTGTTAAAGCAGTATCAGATGACAACAATGGAAGTTTTAGTTTGGATTTATTGTGCACGCACATATCTGAAAAGACAACGTTTGTTCTACCCGAAGGCTTTCGCGCCGATGCACAACGTGCTCTTTACACGTATCAACACCAAGTAGTGATCGATCCAAACGATTTCATGTTGAAGCACTTAACTCCTCCGGCTGCTGATGTGGACATGTCATTTCTTGGATCGTGTGAGGGTAATGAATCAACTGTCAGTGACATTTATGAAGGGAGGAGGGATGCCAACACCAGAGAGGAATGGGAAGATTCTTCCCATGATTTCTTCCCCCCACCCGATGACAATCATGAACATCATGTCAAGGCAATTGATGCCGCAAGAAAGATGTGCATGGCACTTGTTGATACACTCGAGAAGAAGGCACAACTGGTTGCCGAGGTTAAGCAGATTCGAGATACGAAGAAGGCAGAGATTGAGGCACTACGTTTAACAAACCCATATCATCCAGATGTCAAAGCATTTGATTGGAGAGACGCAGAATTCGACAAAATGATTCGCGTATTCCGTGAGGGGAGAGAGACGGATGCACCGCTCGACCGAGACATGATTGATGCTCAGGTAATGGCAATCATGAAGCGTTATCCAGACGCAGCTATTAATATCTGCAAGGTCACCCGAGGTGAGGGTGGTATTCCAAAGAACGGAGAGGAGAAGAGGTCCATTACAGATACAAGTCGACAAGTGTTACCCCTCCGCAATGTCAACGGTAAGGACGGTGTGCACATTAAAGATGAAGATCTTCTTCGTGAGGGTGTGCCATTGCCTGATGGAGAGAAGGAGGAGGACGTTACACACTATTTATGGATACCACTCGGCGAACCGACTGAGCTTGACAGTAAGTCATACGAAGGAGAGGCAATAGCAACTCTTGCCGCCTTGGATATTGCTGATGGAAGTGGCATGGTGCTAAACAAGAACTTTTTTGGAAGGCCAACTAATGAAGAGGGGCAATTGCATGAGTTTGGCGTATTTGTTATTCTTGGATATAAAGCAAGACTAGCCGACAAGACCTGGGGAATCTCAAGAGGTCTACCGCATCAAGTCACACGTTCTATCATGCAGAACTTGGGTGGAGTTGATTTCACATGGCTTGACCCTCCAAGCCGTGGTGTTAAGCAACACACCTATCAGCCATATGCTGTTTCAACCAGCGAAGGAATTCCTATTTGCAATCCTGAAACTCTAACAGAATTGCAAAAGCTCATTAGTACTATCTCGACGCAGTTTCTCAGTAGAGCCGAGAAAGCTTCACTGCGTGAGACTGCAAAGGAAAAGATTCAACTATCAGCGTCTATTATTGGGGACGGAAGGGCAGTTAAAGCAATAGAATACAATGATGAAGTGATTACAATTCGTGTCGGCCCCTTCATTGAAGGTAAAACGGAAGGCAAGCCCGGTGATATCATGAACCAAGAGTTGCTATCTGCGTTATTAGGGTCAAAGCGGTCATATGGCATATCTTACATTATATTTGTTGGTGAGGAGTTGAATTTGGATTCTATTGTTGCGATGCCAATTGGTTATCGTACTGCTGCAGGATGGCTCAGAGTCGGAGAAAGTAAAGTTTACCCCACTAACTTGGAGATGGGGGTAATCTACCCGATGTGCAGTGTTGACGAGGTAGGAGGCGTGAACTTGTGTTTATACAACGAAAAGGAACACATTCACCTTGGCCAACCTGGTGATATTTTGAATGTCGGTGTACTTGATAAAATCAGAAGCAGGACGGTCGAGAGTGGGGGAGCTATTGGCGGAACCACAGGAGTACTATCCATCTTTAATAGTAAGAAAGAGGCAGAAACACATGAGCCTATGGGAATCGCTATTGATAATACTCAAAGCAGAGCTTTCATTGGCGGTAACGTTACGGATTACACACAAGCTGAACTACTTGCAGGACAAGCAGTTACTGGTACAATGGCTGTCGGGGATCTATACACACAAGAGTACAATCCACTTGATGGTGAATACGATCCAGTCGAAGGAGCTCTATTCGAACGTGCAAGTATTCAAAATCCTGCATTTGCCGAACGTGTGATTGATAAGCAGGAGAAATTCCGTGAAAAGGCAAGAAAGAAGGAGGAGAAGAAAGAAAGAGCGAAGAACAGGAGATTGGGCATCGACAAAACAGAAGAGCCTGACACTAGTAGTTCTAGCAAACGTCTTCGTAGATCGACGAGGAAGGATTGAGGGTTCTGTTTATATGTTACAAGTGTTATATGTTACAAGTTACTCATTGTTACAAGTTATTCATCGTGTTAAAACAAAAAGTGGTAGGATGTCTCCATAAACAAGCAGCAGCTGAACGTGATAGACGTGAACAGGTATTACGTGCCGAGGGTGATAAACGTCGTGCGGAGTTAACATCCGAGGGTATGAAAATTAGTATGACGAATGAGTCAGAAGGTAAATTGATTCAAATAACCAATGAGGCAGAGGCAGAGAAGTTACACATATTACGTGTCGCTGAGGGTAAGGCTGAGGCAATGAAGATACAGGCATTGGCACAAGCGGAAGCAATTGAAAAGATTGCTGAACAATTAGGTAAGGATGGTGGACACGAGGCAGCGGCATTAGCATTGGCTAAGGATTATGTTAAGATGTATGGTGAGATGGGATCAAAGTCAAACACAATGTTCTTCCAGGAGAGTGCTGGGAATGCTCAATCGTTGGTAGTACAGGCTCTTGCTTCTATGAAGGCAATGGATAATATGCCAATTGGTAAGAGCATTGATGTTGGAGCGACGGCTACTACTGAAACAAAGCCATGAGGGTAAAGAGAGAAAGAAAGAGAGGTGTAACACTCTAAGCTGTTTATTTTACATCAACCTTTTCTTCTATACATTTTGTCATCTTGTAGTAATGCCTGCCAATAGTAGATATCCACTAAACTTTCCCTATCCTATTGAATCTCTGCAGTTTGTGCCTACAGAATACTTTGTTTCCCCATGATATACCCTAATTCACTACTTACTATAGAATAGAAGGTGTATCCACAGCACTCAAGAAAGGTTCATCCAAACCATCGTCAGTCGCAACATCCTCATTTATCGTTGGAAGTTTGTCCTTGTTCTTATCGTAGTATCCTGTTTTCTTTCTGTACATACCAAACCCTTTGCACACACAGATGTTTAGTTGAACGACATACATATTATTATTGTCATCGTAAAGAAAAAGAAATATCGCTTTGAACTTACCTAAGCAGGCACATAATGCAAATATCAATACACCAACGATAATCCAAATCCACCAAGGATCACCGGTACCTGTAACACCCATATCAGTTGTAGGAGTATCTCCATCAGTTAGATAGTTTGTGTCTTTGTTTTCATCATTGAAATCTACCATCGTCGACGATATAGCGAGTGACGATGTTTTTTCGGAGAGTATAAGTGCTATATGGCTAAACATACTGAGATAGCTTTGTTGTACTACATAAGCAGGTGATAACAACAAGCTCTATCGGATTGGTAATAGTGGCCGCGCCGCCGATGCCTTTAGTAAGCTTCTTTATGTCGTAAATCCCTCATTTTTTTTGAAGGGGGTATCCTAGCTATGAACGGTATCCTCTGGGTTTGAAGTGTTGAGTTGCCATAAGTCATAAGCGTACATTGAAGGTGTAATTTCCTTGATTGAAGTGTTGATGGCTGGCTAAATCCACATGCTTTGATGGAGAGACTATTACACAGTGTATATATATATAAGATAGTATAATAGTGAAGGACTAACATTGTACCTTGTTGCAATATTAGTAGTACATAGACTATAACGCCAATTCTTCCATCAACATATTATCTATATAATATAAAGACCACAAGATATAAAAAAATAATAAGATCACTACATAATATGATGCATCATCGTCTTATTGTTACTCCTCTTCTGGTCCTCTCCACTGCTCCAACATGTTACATACATGCATTTCTTTCTTCACCTACCTTGCCATCAACACAACACTTATCATTATCATACTCTACCGCATTAAGTATGAATAAACGAGCAAAACGCAAACCATCAAGTGGCGGTAGTGGTGGATTTGGAAAGAAACGAGTTATTACTAATAATATACGAACAAAGAAGAGTACCAACTCAAACTTTGTTTATGCTGGTGATATTAGACCACATGAACAATCTCCAACAAGGATTGTTGACCCTGATAGTGTATTAAAATTACCAGACTATGCTATCTCTGGCACTCCCAAGAAGAAGGGATCACAGGAAGTTGAAGTTAAATCTGAAGAAGCTATTGCAAAGATGAGAGCAGCTGGAAGGGCGGCAAGAGAAGTACTAGATATAGCGGGACGGCTAGTCAAGGAAGGAATAACTACAGATGAAATTGATGCCGCTGTTCATGAGGCTAGTATCGAGAGGAAGTGTTATCCGTCACCGTTGAATTATAGAAACTTTCCAAAGAGTTGTTGTACATCGGTAAACGAGGTTATATGCCACGGTATTCCTGATATGAGAAAACTAAAGGCCGGAGAGATAATCAATATTGATATCACAGTTTATCTTGATGGGTATCATGGCGATTGCAGTGAAATGTTTGTAGTGGGAGGAAGAGATGCACTCGATAAGAAAGGTCAAGAGTTAATTCAAACAACATATGATTGTTGGGTACAATCAATGTTATTAGTAAGGCCTGGTAATGACTTCAATGTTATTGGAAATAGTATTCAAGAGTATGTCAATTCAAGAGGTTTCTCCACGGTGAGATCTTTCTGTGGCCATGGAATCTCCGATGTGTTCCATACAGCACCAAATATCTTTCACTACACTATTATTCAATCACTTGGGAAAATGAAGGCAGGAAATGTGTTCACTATTGAACCAATGATATGTGAAAAGCTTCCTGACCCTTATATGTGGGAAGATAATTGGACTGCCACGACTGTTGATGGGGGCCGATCAGCACAGTTTGAACACACACTTTTGGTAACACCCGACGGTGTAGAGGCTTTAACTGGAAAGTTAGACTCAAGTCCTCTTCAGTGGTGGGAAGAGGAGAGTACAATCAAGCAAGGAATCTTTCTTGGAACCAGTGAAAGTGCTAAAGCAAGAGAAGATGAGCTAAACCAAAGTAAGTTGATGACTAAATAAGAAAGAAGACATACGAATGTAAAGCGATGTTAAAATAAGATGTAAGGACGAGATAGTAGATTACACACGACAGAGAGTCCTAAACTTAACACACTGACATTCAGTTTAGCTACATTTTAATCCCCAATGTGTTTGATAGCGGCCCCATCATCACAATTATATGCTTGCTTTAAGTAATTACATTGACGATGAAACTTCCCCCATATATTCAAATTGTAGTGGATTTGTTCTAACATCTATTGAAGTCTGTACTTAGAACCACTACCAGTTGTGACAACTGTACCAGCTACGGCCTTCCCTTTAATAGGTGAAGTAGTAATCCTCGTACCTGCTCGGAAGTCCTTACTGTTACTGACAATTCCTGTAATACTACCATCTCTTTCTTGTTTGAATCTACTAAGAACAGGAATGTTATCCTTTGGAGCGGCGGCCTTCTTTGCGGCGGGTTTAGATGCAAAAGGATTCTTTGCGGGTGCTTTCTTGGCCACAGGTGCCTTCTTGACTACTGGTGTTTGCTTTGGTGCCGCCGGCTTGGGTGCACCGAAGAATCCGAAGCTTGATTTAGCTGGTGGTTTCTTCTCCTCGACTACTGGTGCTGGTGCAGGCTTCTTGGGAGATCCGCCACCGAATAGACCTGAAGTGCAGAATATGATAATTTAACAGTATGAGCATATCATGTGTTAGATGTGGGTATGTGACAGAACAAAAATAGTACATTGTATATCATAAATGTACACTGCTTCTATGAAGTGCAGAGTATCTATCACTACTTACTGAATGTTGGACTCTTTGCTGCTGGTTTCTTCTCTACAACAACTGGCTCTGGGGTGGCTTTCTTTTGTGGACTGCCAGCTCCAAACAGAGAGAATGTCGGACTCTTTGTTGCTTTCTTCTCTACAACGGGTGCAGGGGCAGTCTTCTGTGCCCTCTTGGCGGCAGCTTCTGCGGCTGCGGCCTTTCTCTTTTGAGCTAATTCTGCATCATATCAAAAAGAACAATAAGTGTTAGTTGAATATGAATGCAGTCATCAAAGTAATTCCCAAAATATCCATCGCAAATATAACTTACCCTCACGCTTGGCTGCGGCGGCGGCTGCAGCTTGTGACTTAGCCTGGATTTGTGCATCGCGCTTGGCAGCGGCAATAGCCTTGGCCTCTTCGGCTTGTGCTTTACGCTTAGCAGCGGCTTCTTGGCGTTTTGCATCAGCGATGGCCTTTGCTTCCTTCTGAAAGATGCGCGTTTCACGGTTATGATAATGAGAGATGAAAGTAACTTATGTTAGTGGATACGGCTTGCAAATACAATCAAATAAAGGTACATAAAGCATAATGAAGTGCTCAAATCACCAACACTTCATATTAAAAATACGAATTCCAAGATAAAACAATACTAACGCAGACTTTCCTGTGCTTGTATCTGTGCTTCGCGCTTGGCTGTGGCTTGTGCCTTGGCCTCCTCTGCTTTTTGTTTCCTCTCCAATGCAGCTTGGGCGGCCTTCCTCTTATTATCGGCTGCAATAGCAGACTTATTAACTGAAGATGCTGAGACAGCCTTGGTAGCGGCAGGAGTGGGTGAAGGTTTCTTGGGAGATCCGCCACCGAATAGTGAGAAAGTACCTGAACCAGCACTAGGTTTCTTGACAACAGCCTTTGTGGCTGCAGGAGATGCCTTCTTGACAGCCCTTGTACCAGTCGGAGTTGCTGCCTTCTTACTTACAGCCTTGGTGCCTCCTGCACCAAATAGACCTGAATTGTAGAATGAGAATAAGCATATCATATGTGTTAGATTTGAGTATTTGGCAGTACAAAAACAAGTACTTATATGCAGCGCAGATATAACTTACTGAAAGTTCCTGAGCCTTTCTGTGGTTTGGGGGCAGGCGGAGGAGTAACGGGAGCGGGTGGAGGGGTGGATGGCTTAGCTTGTTGGAAGAAATTGAATGCTGGTGGCGCGGCCTTCTTCTTTACTTCTGGCTTCTTCTCCTCTACGACAGGTGCGGGTGGAGGAGCAGGCTTGGCCTTGCTAGTGCCAAAGAAGTCTATGGTGATGGAAGAAAGAGAGATAGTAACTTATGTTAGGGCAACAAGAAGTCAGGGCAGAGGAAAGAAGATACCTCCCCCCCGGTATCCTCAAAGAGAGAGAGAGAAGAAGTCCCACATAACGAGACTTCATACATTCACACATGAAACAATACTAACGCGGACTTACCAGTGAGAGCGTCAGTCATAGCATTTGACGAAGCAATTGGAGGTACCTTGGGCGGTGGTGCAACTGCTTTTGGTTCTGGCTTCTTAACTTCTGGCTTCTTGACAACTGGCTTGGATTTTGGTGTACTACTAGCCCCGAAAATGTTTGCAAATGGAGATGAAGCTTCCTTCTTAGGAGCTGGAGGTTTTACAACTGGTGTAGCTTTCTTAACAACTGGTGCAGCAGCCTTCTTGACAACGGGTACAGCCTTCTTAACAACAGGAGCTGCCTTCTTAACAACAGGGGGTGCTTGTTTGGCAACAGGGGCTGTAAAACAGGAATAGGATAATGATTAGTACAATCACATTATATGTCAAGTATCATAAAATAGGAATTAATATCAGATTACTCTTACCTTTCTTTGCAGCTGGCTTTGGCTTTTGAGCTTGCTGAAACAAGTTTGCGAACGGGGATGATGCACCTTTGGTTGTGTATAGAAAGAGAATGAACATGAGATATGGGCATTTATAATTCTAAGATTTTGATCACGACACTGCAACATACCTTTAGCTTCAGCCTTCTTTGGTGTTTCTTTGGCAACGGGTGCTTTAACAACAGGGGTAGGTGGCTCTGGTTTCTTGACACCGCCAAAGACAGATCCAAATGAACTCTTTGTTTCGACAACTGGAGGCTTGGGCACGACCGCTGTTGCCTGTTTGGCTGCAAATCGTTGCTGTTTTGCCAATGCTTCTTTTGCCTTATCAAGTTCCATCTTAGCAGCCGCCTCGTCACGAGCACGGCGAGCAGCTACCTGTGCAGCTTCTCTTTCTGCCATGGCTTTGACCTATCACAGAGACATATGTGAAGAAGACTAATGTTAGAGAAATTATACCTCACAAAAAAGAAACACACTGAAGCCACTAATCTACTCACATCAGCAATTGCTTGTTCCTCGAGTGATAAAACAGGGACGGCAGGTGCAGGTTTGGCTTTTGCTTTGGGTGGGACGACAGGTTTGGCAGCAGCAGGTTTGGGTGCTGGCTTTGGTGCAGGAGCTGAGAAGAATAAATGCAAGTTTAAGTGAGTAAATGTCAATTCATGAATCTCGACTGGTATCCTTCGAATATATCTCACCTTTTGCTTCAACCTTTGGTGCAGGCTTCTTTTCTACAGCCTTTGGCTCGAGCTTCTTTTCTTCTACCTTCTTCTCCTCAACCACTGCTTCTACTTCTCCTTTCAACTCGGCCAATGTAGGTGGCTTGATCTCATCCTTTTGTGCTTCGACTTTTGGTGCTTCGATCTTTGGTGCTTCGACCTTTGGCGGTTCAACTTTTGGAGGCTCAACCTTTGGTGGTGCTACAGGTTCTGGTTTCTTTTCTGCTACAGGTTCTGGCTTTGTTTCCTTAATCACAGGTGCTGGAGCTGAAATATACACATATGCATGAGATGTGTGCACAAAGAAATTGAAGCAAAATGATACACGCTACTATTCTTCTTACCTTGTGTAAGTTCACGATATTCCTCCTCAGTACAATCAGCATACTTATTCAAGACCATCTCCCTTCCATTGTCCTTGGCATACTCCTCCATGGCTAGAAAGTTCGATGAGAATGTGGGGAAGCGTGATTCATCAGATGTCTTACCATATTCCTTACACCAATCGAGGTATGCCGATCGGACCCGTGCCTCACGAACGTCAGAGGTATCAATCTCTCCACCGTCGGTATCAATACCATCCATTGCATCAATTGCCTGTTCAAGTTCTTCGATACTTTCCAATCCAAGTTGCTTGGCAAGTTTCTATGTATATGATATAAGACATGAGTAAGTATCTTTTTTGAGCACATAAAATAACTGCTAAATCTTACCTCTTCCTCCTCAGCCAAAGCATCGGCAGCCTCAGAAAGTGCAGAACTGGCCTCACTTTGAGCAGCAGATGCCTCCATAACAGTTTCAAGTGCACCCTTCTTCTCCTCCTCTTCTCCCTGAGCTTTTAACTCTGCTACCGTAGGTGCTGCTTCAGAAGATTCTTCAACACTACCACCAGATTGCATAGCCATATACTCAGCCTCAGTAAAATCACCATACTCATTCAATTCCAAATCTTTTGAACGATCAGTACCATTATCTCGTGCTTCTTTCGCGGCAACAACATTGGCTACTGTAATAGTTTCATAATTTGCTTTAAATGTATCAAATTTATCTTCATTGGGTGTTTTATTGTATTTTTCACACCATGCGTCATATGCTAGTCGAGCTGCCGCATCGTAGGGGATTGATACATCGGTATCGTCTGCTGTGGCCTGTGCTGCGGTTGGTGTGGCTACCATGGAGGAGGATATACCTACTACATTACTGCTACTAGTTCTACCAGCGGGCAATGATGGTGGAGCAAAAGCAGATGCATATTGTTGTTGACTCGCAAGTGTCAAAAAGACGGCAAGTATTGATCGATTGATTAACATCTTTGCAACACAACTATTACTATACTAAATCCACAATAGCAATGGAGCAATATCACTGCGGCCGGCGTTGCAACAACTTGAAGATTTGATGACGTTTACGTGGAAGAGCAAGTAAGATATACTCAGCAATGGTATCCTGGAGGCAAGAGTCCCAAGGGAGATGATACGGTGCACCTTATTTTAAAGCATACTAAAGTCCGTCAAGTACATAGGATGATCAGCCGCCTTATTGTTTATTAATAAAATGGTGGCCATAATACGCAACAACGGATCGGGCGGCGGTTATAATAACTCGTCAAGATCTACATCATCACAACATCAACCAAAATTTATCACACATCTACCACAACTCATAACATTACTACTTGTTGCTTTTATATCATTTTATGGTGGAGTATTATTGGGCATGAATATGAATACAGCTCCTATTTCTATTGATAATAACCCGGATACAAAATCTTTAAGAGGAGGAGATATGGATGATACTGATTTCAATGCAAGAGTCGAGGCTGAAGTAACTAGAAGACTTGCTGATATATCTGCAGCAACATTCAGTAATGCAAACAACAATAACAATAAGAAAGATGATAATAATGACAAACAGAGACGGTTTTCTAAGACTATAAGTAAGATCGCAAGTGGTGCATCTCTTATATCAAAGAACGATTTCCTACAAAACTTTGATTATGGAATACCAAAACCACCATCAAAGAGAGAACATGAAAGTGATCCAGGTAAAGATGATGTACTGGTATTATATGGTACTACAAAAGCAATGCCTGATAACAATCTTGGTATAGAATATGCCACTGATATTGAGAATGGTGATATACCACATATGAGTGCTTCAGATGCAACGAAAAACTGTGGTGGACTAAATGTTATCTTTACAGAATCACATGGTGATATCCAACAATGTATTGCAATAGTAGGAAATTATGAATCATACCATATACAACGATGGTTGCGGATCAATCCTAAAGGATCATCACGATTGGATAACAAGTTACCTCTAGCACCAGTTGGTAGGGGATTGCAATCAAATGGTCAGGACAAGTTTAGCCCACCATCTGATAACTATGCATTGCAAAATCAAGCCTTGTTGGAAACATACTTTGCAAGATTATCAGATACACTCGAGGCATTGAAACCAATGGCAAAAGCCTGTGCTGGGAATGATAATACAGTCATAGTAATGGTATGCAATACAGGTCAATCAGATCTACTTATAAATTTCATCTGTGCAGCAACAGCACGAGGTTTTGGTGATATAGTGCGAGAGAAGGTATTAGTGTTTGCTACAGATAAGGGAGTGTTAGATATAGGACTTGGACTAGGTTTAAGAACATTCTACGATGAAGAAATATTCAAAGAAATGCCCGAGAAGGAGGCAGGAAGATATGGCGATAGAGCATTCACACAGATGATGTACGCCAAAGTTGTTACGGTCCAATTAATTAATCGACTTGGCTATGATGTTTTATTCCAGGTAAGTGTGAAAGAGTATGTTTTTGATCATGATAATACTTATGAAGATAAAGCTCACAAGTGATTGTTTCATGACAGGATGTTGATCTCGTATGGTATAAGAATCCTCTTGACTTCTTCCATGACAGAACAAATCCACTATATGCATTTGATATGTTATTTCAAGATGATGGAGCAAGATCATTACGTTATGCTCCATATTCAGCCAATACTGGCTTCTATTATGTACGAAATAATGACAAAACGAAATTCTTATTCAGAAGTCTCTTATACTTGGGTGATATGGTATTGAGTATGACAAGTCATCAACAAGCATTAGCTGCTCTTTTGGACGAACACAGTTCATTGACTGGATTGAGAATAAAGACTCTGTCTGGGGTTGACTTTCCTGGTGGATATCATTACCATAGAAAGAAAGAGATACCATTCATGAAGGATATTGTGCAAGGAAAGCATGTACCGTATATCATGCATATGTCTTGGACAACTAACAAGAAGAACAAGTTAGTATTTCTACAGCAGATGGGGCTGTGGTATACAAAGAGTGCTTGTGAAAGTGGAAAAGGAGTCAATGTAGCCAATGGGTTGAGTGCTGGTGAGTTGGAGGGATCGTGTTGTTCAGCTGAATCAATCATCAAGTGTCACTACAGTGATAAGCCGAGTGCCGAAGAATGTAAAGACAGTAAAACTTCTACTTTCATAGACAAGCCGCCCAAGGGAAAGAGCTTTTGGTAGCAAGTGTAAGCATAACGTTGGTTCTACTATTCATTGTTGTTGTTTACTTTTGTTGATGCTTGTTTGTTGAGGCAGTGGTTACAAACTCCAATAAAGCCACTTGTGCAACTTTCATTCTTTGAATCATCTTCTCCATTGTATAGCTTTATAACCTTTCTTTCGACCAACTTCTTAATTAGTTCGTCTTCATTTAACGAGCTCCAATCTTCTGCTTTTGTTGTGTGTCGTCTCAAACTTCTTCGAGCGTCTTTCAAGTTTCGTCTTGTTGTTGCTGCTGCATCATTGACTTGCCATTGAAGTCCTTTCTCAATTCTGCCTAAAGCTCTACCTCTTGCAAAGGCAGAACCTTCACGCAAGTCAAGAGCATTACGGATAATAGTAGAGGATACTGATTTCCTCATATCTTTAGCAGCGTCTGAGAGACTTGAATGAGTCTGACTACCCCCCATCCATGTTCGGTGGTCATTCAGAATGTACAAAGGAACACTTGCTTCTTTGCAAATCTTGGCCAAGTACCTCAACGATCCAGGCACTCGTTGCATGGCTTGTCCATCGCATATAACAACATGGGGTTTGTTAGATGCTCTATTCAGTTTCAATTTCTTCTTGGAAGAAGGTTTATGTGGATGCAATATCTTATTCATGATACTTCTCTTTTCCCCATTACCAAGGTACAACCCACTTTCGCCTTCTCCGTCAATTCCATCACTACTATTTGAACCACTGAAAGGTAACAGCCACCTCAACCAACCTCCAGATGCAGGTATTGACTGATGGTAAATCCGGCCATAAAGGAACTGTGAAATATAATGAGCTCTGCTAATAGGCTGACCAAATGGCATGTAACCATGAATTCTGAGTTGCATCTCTTCTAACCAAGCATACTGATTCCATGGTGCATGTCTTTCATATTGTGGGTCGTCAATATCAATATCCATATCTTCAAAATCATCACTATCGTTTTGCTCAACCAATTGATGTTCATCATGTTCATCATTCTCTACATCTTCTTCAATGTCTTCTTCTTCTACATCTGCAATTGCATTATCACTTTTGTACTTATCAACTGGGTTATATGTAGTCTGTTTCCACCTTTTACTTGATACTGTGTAAGCCCTCCGTATATTCTGAGGGTTAAGATCCTTGACAGATAGCTCTAGTACCTCAGCTCCAATCACAGGTGTTGCATCTTTTTGTTGATGATGCTTTGGATGATAGCAGTAGTATAATTGTTTGGCCAGAGTCTTTTGAATAATTGGTTTGCGTTGTTCTTTGGATACTCGTTGATTATGACCCAACGTCTTGTTCATTTGTTTAGATGGAGCTACTCCATCAACATATACTGGTGATGATTTACTACTATATATATTGGAAGGTGATTTACATATACTATTCTTCTCAAATGCCTCTTCTTTAAATGAAGGTACATCAACGTTAGGATTCTAAGTCTCATGGGTACTCCTCTGGGACGACTTTGTATCTGTGTATTATGATTGGATGAGTTATCAGATTCTAATCTTTTCTTATTCTGCTGTTCATACTGATATGCCGAGGATGCCGAGTGATTGTTGAGGTATGCTGCAAGTGACAGGAGGTAAGTATCATATGTGCAAATAATATATTTCCGCATAAGAACAATAAACTTACGTTTGTTTGCAATATGATCCATCAAGTATACTTCTATATTATCCCTCTCTTTCTTCTTCTCGGCCTGAGTTGGTTGTTGATAATTGGAGTTGATGGCTGTCAACACTATTGCAGCACATGTCAATAATTTTGAATTTGGTGCGGTGGAAGAAGAAGAAGAATTGCATAGTAGTTTATTAGACATTGTACTATGTTATTATATAGCCTGTTTTAATTTAAAGCCTTCGAGCAGGCATAAGTACACATTACTCTTCTCCTACTCTAACCGAGCTCATCACCAGCTCATCACCTCTCATCGGACAACTAACACTAAACCCATTCAGTGAATAAATTGTCATTTTTAGCGATACCGTCAGGGCCTCACAATTCACACGCTCAGAACACCACTCTACTCACCTTCCATGCTTTTGTGTCCTACTCTCTCTACTAATCTCCTCTTCTTAGCGTCAAATACAATCGGTAGTATGTTGAATAATATGTTATCATCAACAGCTCGGAAGGCGGCGGCAGTTTGCTGTCGAAGAAGTATTATATCAAATAAAAACTTGCCCACCATACATCACTCTTTAAATAGGTATGATACATCATCAATAAGTAACACCAAATTAGCAATAAGATGGCACGGTGGTGGTCCAGGTACTTACTCTTTTCTTTATGTTTAATATCTTCTTTCTCTATGGTCTTTTATATGTCTTTCTAACAAATTGCAATCAACACATGATATGAACAAAAAACATATGATGTTAGGTCCCGATGCACCCACAATAAATATAACATTTGTCAACCCTGATGATAGTAAAACACCAATAGTTGCACGAGTTGGTGAAACATTATTACAAACAGCACATCGAACTGGCATTGAAATGGAAGGTGCATGTGAGGGTGTATGTGCATGTTCAACATGTCATATCATATTAGAACCTGAATTATATGAGCAGGAATTAGATTTATTAGAAGATGGAGCATTAGGTGAAGATGAAGAAGATATGTTGGATATGGCATTTGGATTGTCCGAAACTAGTAGATTAGGTTGTCAAGTTACATTGAAAGAGAACATGGAGGGTGCAGTGTTTACTTTGCCCAAGGCGACTAGAAATTTCTATGTCGACGGACATAAACCTACACCTCATTAATCATTAATTGGTTATTATTATTATAGAGATAATGAAATGACGAATAGATCAAATGCAACTCCAACTTTATCGTTACATATGCACAATGTTCTGTATTAGAAAGAGATGTTCATGAATCACCTCCTATACTAATAAAACGTTTGAATATTCGAGTGTGTCTGAGAGCCTTTTCCTTCCGCTTCTTTTCTCTTGCAATCTCTTCGAAATCTACAATCTTGCCAGTCTTATCGACATACGGTCTTTTAAACAGCGTACTACCTTGCTTAGCAAATACTTCTAATGCATAATAATACAACATGAGATCATATTGATCCCTTTGTGTAACAAGTGTCCAATCAGCACTGCCTCTTTCAATATGAAATGCTTCACTGTTGGTATGTGGTGACTCGTCTGCTATCAGATATTTCTTTGGACATCCGTCACTGGGTTGTTTCAATTCATAATACATTTCCAAACGTTTTATTGTCTCTTCGAGATAGTCTGCAATACCTATAAAGAATTTCCGAGCTAATATCCCTTTTGCAACAATTAAATGATCTTCTGTCAATTCTCCTTGCTTGTTGTTTGTTAATGATCTTACAACCCAGTTATCAATATATTGTGTACTTTCTATGTACTCTTGAAAGTTCATTCCCCAATCTCGTGAATTAAACAACTTCTCTGCTTGCATAACTGGATGTTGTAATATTGTAAAAGCTCGACCTTTATGATTATTGTTGAAGATCATGGTACCATCTAAAAAGTAGCTTGTTGCAATAACATCCACAAATCCCAAATCTATTAAGTTTTGTTGTCTAGCATTGGCCAGTCCTTTGCGTGTTTGCGTATCAACATTTAACACTCCGTCTATATATGTTAGTGATTCTGGGTTCAAACGTTTTTCAGTACGTCTTAGATTGTAACACTTTGTCATTATTGTTTTGATGTTGCCACCTTTTGCCCTCGGTACAACAAAGAAGAAGATGGGTTCATTATTTCTTCTCGGTTCTCGTAAATCAACCAATCTATTCAATGGATGTTGCTCATCTTCATCTTCCAAGGTTTTGATATATTCCCCATTATCATCTACTACAACATAATATGGTTTAGATGGATGTATAGAAGGGTAGAATCCACTACGAGTAACAAATTGTGTCTTCTGTAGTGGGTGTTGAAATCTAATCTCATTATTTACCTCGAGTGAACGCCTAGATGGATGTATTGAAGTATTGAATCCACTACGAGTAACAACATTATTATTATTATTATTGACCTCAAGTGAACGCCGATTTATCTTGTGCTGCCGATATTGCACTGCTCTAAATTGCACCACATATGATGATATGAATACAATCAATAAGAAGAAGGGAAGCGCTGCTATATGTGCAGGTTTCCGCCGCAAACAAGTGACGGCACCACCTTCATTGTTCATACGCTATTTTATGAGATGTGAAAATTTTAGGATACCCCGAAAAATATACTCTCAATTATCGTAGAAGCAACCTGAATCGATTTCGTCACCTGAATTAAATTTTGGAGCTCTACTAACAAACTACTAACAAAATGATAGCATAAATGAATGTTTTTTTCCTACTCAAATATCGCTACCTATAAGTCGTTTGATATACCAAAATGATTCTACTTGCTTAGAGGAGCTCAAAAATGCAATAAAAGTCACCCATTCCCATATTTAGGGTATATATTGTGTATTTCGTCATTTCGTCGGCCGTTTAGACCTTTACGGGAACCCAGTATACGTAGGACACCATATAATTTAAAGGATACCTCATAGGTTTACTTAGTAGTTTGTTAGGTGACGAAATGTTCAGGTTTGAGGTTTGAGCTCGGCCAAAGTTGAAATATATAAGTGGTCATATCTCGGTCAATATTCAAAGCTAGAACAAGTTTGACATATCAGAATAATCAGGAAGCATAAGAGCTGTTCAAAAATGCATTAAAACCAGTAATATTTTAAAAAGTATGACTACTAATAATTTACATGACCATCGAGTGACGAAACATTCAGGTTCATTCTACCCAAGCAGAGGGAGTTTAGTTGTTGGTATTGATATTGTGTCTATTATCTGGGATCATGAGCAGCTTTGGCACTTCCTCTCCTCCACCATTATTGCAAGTACCTCCATTTATAACGAATAGTATCGAGTTCATTCGGCACTTTATCATCTTCTTCCTTCTACCAATCTTCACTGTTATATTGCCTTCGTCTCTGCGGCAATTGCTCGTTATATATACAAAAAGATATTTGCTAGATATGCTACACCGCAAGAATTATTAGAAGATGCTTTAAATCAGTTGAAGGATAATAAGAGTTGGAGTAGAGACAAAGCATTAGATAAACTACGGTTAGTTATACAATTACAGCCAGAGAAGGCATTTAGTGGCAATGATGATATGATAATGAAACCATATATAATCTTGGCTAATGAGTTATTTTATGGTTACATACAAGATGGTAACAGTACAACTGAAAGAAGAAAAATGAAAGAGAATAATACTACACGTAGACGAAGAGGAACAAAAGAACAACAATTTATAGAATCACCAACACTTATAGAATGCCAAGATATCATACAACAAGGGTTATCTGTTGATTCTTCAAATGATTCGTTGCTAAAACTTCAAAATGAAGTTCAGCTAATCACCCAATTCGGAATGAACGAATCACATATTAAGATGTTAAATGCTGGTTATATGGGGAGTACCTAGTAGTTGCTTCAGATATAGTCAAATATATAATGACTAACCTTATAATTTAAGCCGATTAGTAGTATCTATTGCTGCAATCAAGTTGTTTCTTGGATTTGGTAGAAAATCTAGTTGGATCTCATCATGTAATGTAGCTCCAACATTAGCAAATGAAAAAGAGATACGATTACTCTTCATCCAGCTTCTCAATGATGATGGTCGTCCATTCAATGGAAGATCATGTGGTGTAAATTGTTGCTGTTGTTTCTCGTCTCTCCGCATCGCATCATGAAACATATCATTAGATAAAACGTATCCACCTAAAACTGATGCTGGTAGTCTATCATCTTCATCCATCATACCGCCCATTGTTGTATCATGTTGTTGCATATTATTTTCACGCCGTTGTTCTACAAGTCGTCTATCATCTTCTCTTCTTGCCAATGCAATACAATATGCATCATCATCGTCTCCTGGGGCTATAAAGTTTTTGTGAACCGTGATGATCAAACATATAAACCAATAAGTAAGAGAAAGATACATCATATATACTTACGACATGCAACTAGAAATCCTCTCTGCCGTAAGTTTCGCAGTTCTTCTACTTCTTCGGTGACCATTTTTGCATCAGCATCCCCTCTAGTTCTATTTTGTAAATGATATGTATCAGCAGGACGCCTGTATTAATAAACATTAGATTTAAGTTGGAATAACAATAAATGAATGCAAAATAGACAAATGCTCACGGTTTCAATTGATACCAAGATATAGGAACAACGGCTTGCACTCTGCAATTATTCTTTAAGAAGTACTCAATTGCAAGTGTAATACCTTTTGGATCAGGTTGTCTTCTTTGGCTGCCTAGAACGGGATGTAATGTTTCACTATAGTTATATGCAACATTAGCACCATCGATCACAACTAATGGAGATGAAGACGGTGATGGCATTTGATATATTGGAGGGCAGTCCGGAGGAGCTGATTCATCAAAGTTTTTATTGTGAGCATTATTATAAACATCATAAGATTGTTGTTCATTGTATTGTTGTTTGTGCATAGCATTATCATGTGAAGCATTAGAAGAAGTGAACATATTATTGTTGCCATCATGCTCATCTTCATCCATCGACATATCTATCTCGTCTATGTGTAAAGAATCTTCTCCCATTTCTTCTCCCACGACAAGTTTAGTTTGGAGCTTGTATGATTTTGATGTTGTAGTTGTAGTACTGCCATTGTTATGTTTCGCTGCAATACTAGCAAGATATGATTTTGGTGTTGTTGTGGTATTAATAGTATCATTATGATGTTTTGATATCATAGTTTCTTGTGCTCCACCATATTGGCTTTGAGATTTCTTAGAGGCCTCATTACTGGAATTGTATTGATCATTAATGATAGGTGAACCTTCGTGAACTAAACGCGGTCTCCTTGACATGATACCTTATTATCGTAATCAATTATTGAAACTTATGTCACTGCTAATATGTTATATAAAATACACCAGTGTAAAGTTACCATTAACTATCTAAACTACTCTATAACTGCGATACGGGTAGTGTGTATTCTCATAATATTTACTCAAGACTCAGAAAGCTTTCTCAAAATTATATGATGCCGACACTAAACTTCGCACCATTGTAAAAAAAGGAAGCAAAAAATAAGTACATAGATAGCATCAATTATGCCAAAAAAAAGATTGTGAACATACAACTAAAGCTCTATGGTGCAAAATCATTGTGAGATAGTCATTGCCCTCCCCCACAGCATTTTCCCAGGCGTTTTGTTGCATTTTGTGCGCAAAATGTGATTTGGCTGCATAGTTTCATGAACAGGCAGTATGACCGTGGCTCATCCATCAAAATACTTCACAAGTACCCTCAAAAAGATCCTGCTTCTACTGCTAAAACTCTATGGCATGAGGTCATTGTGTGATAGTCATTTGTGTGTTTTCGCAGGCGTTTTGTTGCATTTTGTGCGCAAAACGTGATTTGGCTGCATAGTTTCATGAACAGGCAGTATGACCGTGGCTCATC
>Ga0214477_100149_pt1 | contig 47403 bp, 34 predicted proteins | sample M1_20Mar14CPVII9_FD_165058 | JGI IMG/M metagenome (GOLD analysis project Ga0214477, IMG submission 165058) | Marine eukaryotic communities from Monterey Bay, California, United States - M1_20Mar14CPVII9sort6BwellC16 | ecosystem: Environmental > Aquatic > Marine > Unclassified | place: USA... | reverse complement strand
TTCATTCATAATCATGTTACTTACCATAGTTACGCACAACTCCCATATCACCTCGATCCTGAAACTTGGTAGAAACGGGAAGTTGATCCGATCCTCTTGTAATAACCAGTGGATGAATACAAGGACGAAATGTAGACATATTGAATGATGCCGATATACATGGCTCAAACTGCAATAGCTTGGGGTATAAGTCAATGGGTGATAATGTGCCCGAAGTAATAACCACACTACCAAATCGTTTAAATAGAGGGGCAATAGCCAACGACGAATCTAAACACGCCAACTGTATTCCTGGATTGGGCGTACCTCCCACTGTGGGTTCCATAATAATAGCAAAGCGTGGTAGTCCCTCTGAATATGTTGCAACCAGAGAGGCAAAGTCGGCGACATCCGTCAAGGCATTAAAGTCATCAAGATTTGGTACTTGTAATGTACGCAACAATGATGATAAACGACTATATGAAAACTTGAGCGGCTTAGCCTCCAGTGATGTAGTAGTAATCATACGATGTAGGAATGCCAATGGAGTTTCCGATGTAACACCCCCGCTTGGTCCAGTAACTGTACGTAATCGTGCCTTTAAATGTTCAACAATCTTCTTCATAAAGGCAATGAAGTGTTCAGCACGACGGATATTGCCCGGTACACTTTCATTAATCACATCTGGGCTCAATACATTGCTAGCTAAGCCGGCCTCACTCGGGTCAGTATCCAATAATCCCTGATCAACTAGCCCGTTTACTAAATTTTGATACTCTTGTTGTAACCGTGCACTATCTGACGCTTTCACACGGTTCACTTCACTTGTTAAACGACCTAATGATCGTGTAGCTTGTTCCAAATGTCGTGATTGGATGGTAACCGAGAATGCCTCGATACAGACTGAATCAATATTATGCGCTTCATCAAAGACAATTATTGATTCGGATTCCAATTCCTTTGAAACCATCTTGGCAACCTTTGGGTCCAACATGTATTGATAATTAAATACGAGTACCGAGGCATGGTTGATTGCCTGACGTGTTAGGTAGTAAGGACACCAATTTTTTCCCTTGCCCCATTTCCGTAATGCTTCTAAATCGTAAATACCAGATGGCATGGAGGTTGCCTCTCCTGCTGATTTGAACCCATCATAGTATGTGCATGTTTCAGCATTCGACTGCTGCTGCTGCTGTTGTCCTTCTTCTTCCTCTTCTTCTAGCTCTCCTCCTAATCCACTGCTCTTCTTCTTGGCACGTTCCAATGCCCATGGAGCAGTCATACTACGGCATGCGGCATCAATACTTTCACGGTCACTCTCACGTAAAACACGTTCATTAATACACATGTTACGACGGGACGATAAACAGAGGGCTAATGTACCATTCCCTCCAGAACCATTTGCATCTGTTTGACATGGTCCCATATTCTCACGAGCGTTGTTGCTTTTCTTTGGTCCGTAGATTCTTTTGCGCTTTTTAGGTTTTGGTGATGATGATGCATTATTGTTATCCGCTGCATCTGCCATGTTGACATCCCCCAATAATCCTTGCTGAGAAGAAACATCATCACCTCCTTCTCCCACTGATGCATTATTTGACTCTCGATCTAATTTCAATTGTTCACTCCTGTATCCCAACACAACACCCAATTCCTCCATAACACTATTCATTTCGGGTACTGTTCGTGTACAATATACCAACTTGCCACAATTTGGATTCGCCATTTGATATGACGTTATTAAACTTAAAAAAAGAAGAAGGTAGAGATGTATTATATATTTTAGTAATCAGTCTTGATAAAACATATCGTGCGGTACATCATATATACAAAAAGAACAATCTACTAATACCATAACCCCTGTTTCTTTATTGAAGCATATTATGAACATGGCAATACAATCCCACTCTCATAAACTCATAAAATCTCACCTCAATAAACATACAGTTTTACCCGTCCCCGTAGGCATTTCAAGTAAACAATGCCCTCCCGCATCTAATGTCTGTTTCAATGCACGCATATATTCATATTGTTCTAAATAGATACGTTCATAGGGGAAGTAGACTGTTAAGCCATCTAAATTGAACTTCATGTTATGTTGTAATTATACTTTTTTCTTCACTCTATTGCAATGATATGCCTATCGACTCAGAAGAAGATGAAGACCTACGTAGAACGAAAGCAATTGCAATGTATGCAGAAGACCAGATATATGATTTAGGCGGAGAACATACAAAGATGGAGAATTGGAGTTTGCTTGGGTTAAATTATAAAATCTCCCATTTACAAAAGACTCCCAATTATATTCTATCATGATTCAAACTTTAGTACTACAGTAGAGAGCTTTATTACTAAGAAGAGAGTGATATTAGTGCTTCTTTATAGAGAGATCTAAAGTTTGGGATAATATATAGTAGTAGTGAGTTTTAATGTAGTTGTGGTGTAGCTATAGTTGGCAGCATGTATATGGCTTTGTTTTTATAACTGTTATCGGTGCACCTCTAATTTTTCTGACTGTATTTCTCTTATCTCTTAGTATTGTCTATCTAATTGTATTACAGAACCTCCTTTTATTAGAATAAGCAGGTTTATTTTGCAAAAGAAACAAGATAACCATAACCTCATTCAATACAGAATATACAAGCAGGTTTATATTGTAACAGAATCAAGATGAAAACAATATTATCGACAATACTTGTCCTACTTCATCAATGGGTAATATATGCCAGTGACTTGTCAAGATCAATAACTATCATGAACTCGTCTGGTAAGCGTGTAGATATACATTGGGTACACCCTGATACGGGTGAGATGGTATTACAATCAGATCCTGATATATTGGGTAAGTTCATATATATGTACATAAAATTATTGTGTGTAGGAATTACCTCATAGTACCAACTCTTTATACTACTCTACCAAATGAAATATAGACGGTGCATCGATGACTCTCAACTCATACGTCGGGCATACATTTCAAGTAAGTGAATTGACAGCTAAAAAGACGGGTGTTTGTGGTGGTGAGGATCAGACTTGTAGGATTGATCACTTTACTGTTAATACTAATCAGGATCAAGGTGAGTAACAATAATTGTGCACATCTTATGTTCATTTTATATTCGTATGTCTCCAATTCAATATCTTTTAAAATTTTCTCGGAATGGTAAAATATTTATCAATATACACACCACATACACATAACAATACACACAAAGTTGTCTTCGTTCATGAGGGTATTAAAGTAGAACATACCGACTCGAAATCAATTGCTGCTAAATCAGCATCAAAACTCTTGGACGAATGTAAATCAACAGCCAAAAGACAACTTACCAAAGATGATGCAGATGCAATTACTATTCTAGAATCATTAAGTGATTGTGTACGGAAGGGTATAGCTGATGAAATCGAAAGAGCTAATGAGGAAATTGTTTTCCAAGCAAAGATACGGAAAGAGATTGCTGATAGTTGGGAGAATTACACTTGTGCTGACGAGACAGTGAATGCTACCGAGCCCAAATCAGAGACAAAATGGAGACAACGAGATGTTGGTATAATGTTGGATAGACCGGCGTCGAAGATCCATGTCATTGAGGACTTTTTAACAGCTGAGGAATGTAAAGCCGTCGAGGAGATGGCTACACCACACTTGCACGATGCTCAGGTAGCCGATGGTAGTGGAGGTGGTGAACTATCTGATAATAGAAAAGCAAAACAAGCTGCAATTGCTGTCAATTGGGATAAGGAAAAAGATGGTGATCTTATTGCAAGGCTATCAAGACGTGTGTATGATTACGTCAATCATGTACTGCCCTTTGATATCAAAGAGAATGGCCAGGAAAGCTTAATGTCTATCCAATACTTTGGAAGAGGACCGGAGGACGAAACACCTGATCGGTATATGCCACACTGTGATGGAGAATGTACCGGCTTAGATTTCAAACCTGGAAATCGTATGGCTACGATTGTCATGTATTGCGACTTACCTAAAGTTGGCGGGGCAACAAACTTTAGAAATAGTGGAGTGCACATCAAGCCAAAACAATACTCGGCGACGTTCTTTAGTTACATTGATCCAGTTACGATGAAGATGGATACAGGGTTTACGGAACATAGTGGTTGTCCTGTCATAGAGGGAGAGAAGAAGATTGTTACACAGTGGGTAAGGTTGGGTGTCGATGACGAGAATCCGTGGACTTCGTTCAATACTTGTAAGTATCTCACACAGTGCTAACCGTTGATCCAGCTCATACATATATCCATTCTAACCCCAACATATCTTTCTTCATATAAAATGCAGTGGGAGTCAAGCATGCCGATGCAGCCAACCAATAACGTCTCATAGATGAAGGGGCGGCGGAGAAAGTGAGTGATTTGTGGCTATTTATTAACTATGCCATTATTATGATTTGTTTTTAAGCATCCCTACTTTGCCTTACAACCCACAGACAACAATGGACATTCATATCTTTCTTTTAAGTTCTTTTATGTTCTTGGCAGTAGACTGGTTTAGGCAGTTCACTTTTTTGGAAAAACAACTACTACGCCTTCCTATTAATAGCTAGTATCACCAGCAGTATTTTATTACACTACAATAAATTTATTACGTCGATAGATTACGAATTATGAAGACTAATAGCTTCTGCCTAAATCGAAGTAAAAGACATCAGCTACCTATAGATGATACTAACGACTCCACATTACCAGACGACGATTTTTCGATAAATTTGATTGCCTCACTTTCATCGGAGATTGCAGCAGACAACATGCTGAACAAGATGATTGCAATATGCATAATTGCAATACTGCTATTGTATATCGATATGAACCTTACATCAAATAGCACTGTACCCTCATTCGACAGCAATGGCCAATATGACGGCGGGACATACTTGCGTAGTATCATCAACTCAGACAAACCGTTTGAAGATATGAATCTTCCAACATGTGCACAAGATGTGATTATAACTCTTCACAAAGCAGAAGAAGAAAAAGATAACAAGAAGAAAGAACATACTTGTCGTGGTATACTCATTAGAGATGATATTATCATCACAAGTAGTGGCTGTGCAGAAAACAACTTTACATTTGATTTCCCGGGCAGTGGAGGAGACAAAGTCGAGGCAATACCACATCCATCTCTCAACTCGAAAAAAGTAATGAAGAAGTCACATCTTGGCTTCTTGGAAGCGAATCCACCCTATCACTATCAATTCTATGACAAACCAGTTAGACGGAATAGAGTCTTTCTAAGTCGACAATCTGATACAATATCTACTGATAAAGTAGTAGTTATAGAATGTGATGCGGAAGGCCGACCGATCCTACACAACTTTCCAGTAAAGAAGGGGAAGAAGCATGAAATGATACCAATAAATCAACTGGATGGAGTAGTACCAGATGATATTTTATGGGAAGATATAGATAGTATGAATACTACAAAATCATCACACAACAATGCAACTTGGTGGAATAGAAAGATAACATTGGAAGAGGGAGATTTTACTTTCGACAGATTTGAAGAGTACCGAGGGCCTCCAGGAAGTCTATCGGTCAACGTAGGTCAACTACTAGAGGCAGTCGACCCGCGGGAACATAGGCGTGCCTATTGCTACAAAAAGAAAGACGGTTCTCCTTCAGATTGCTATGATGAGTGGAGAAAGGAGAAACCTTTTAGTGGGCAGCACTTCTTTGAGTGGCTCGACTTTGGATCAACATGCTTAGAGAAGAAGATGAAGGACTGGAATGAACATGAGGTAGGATACAAGTGCAAGTCATATCCTTTCTATGACAACAAGAAGAGACTGGAACATGAGATATACATTACACAGTCAAAAGATAAGAAGAAACTTATTGCAAGATACAAGCACGACGACGAGTTTGTACCCGAGAGTGGAGAATATCACTCGAAAGGGCAGCCGCACACTTACATGTGGGGCCTTAACAAAGTCTTTTATATTGCCAAAGCAAAGAAATGCAAATCAAGTATGAATGACAGTCGCTGTATCGATGGTAAGAAAGCCGCCAAGCATATGAAGATACTCTCAGGTCATCCTGCCCTGGGAGCGGGCGAGATATATGTTGGAAAGAATGGAACCATAGAGGGTATCAATTATTCCAGTGGACACTACAAACCAGATATTAAATCTGTTACAATTATGTATCAATGGATGAAGGATGAGCATCTAAACACCTCAGCTCTGAATTGGATTGGTTGGAAAGGATGGTCAGAGAAGCAATGTGATAACGACAAGACGAAGTGGCAGAGTATCAAGATCCCAAACTTTGATACAACTACACTGGAACAATCTTGCCGTGAGGTTACCAACAGTCCAACATGGATTATTCAATGAGAGTAGGTTAAACTTGCAACCCACAATAAAGACGAATTGCTATTCTTCAACTCGTCTGGTGGGAACTATAATTAGTCGTTATATAGTACATTCATCTATTATCTATCACCACCATGTTATCCTACTACTCATTAGCAGTCCATATTATAAGCTGAATGTATTCATTGTAAGGACGCTGTCATAGGTATATCGAATTCGACTAGATACAATCTCTTCAGGTCCATCATTTAGAATGGAGTTCTCAATTGTGAAAAATAATTCACAGCAATATTTATTCCTCTTCCTCCTCCTATTCTACTACCCCGCCATGTTATCCTTCTACTCAAGCCCATTGGCAGTAATAGCCCTATTATATATAACGCTGAACTGTGCTTTTTGTATATCGATATGTCTTGCCGCATCCACTTCATACACATCATGTGCATTTATATGCCACAACAGACATCATCATCAAATATCACCATCAACTTTATATCCAAACAATAAGAGGATATACAATTCGTTGACACAGAAATCTGCAACTCCAGATGATAGTTCTAATACTGAAGTTAATGACGATGACGAAGAAATAAGATATTATAAAGGTGTTAGAGCAAGAGTACGCGCTTCAATATCATCAGCATCTCAAAGAGCACAAAAACTATTATCCAAATCATCTAAAACTATATTAGATGACGTGTCAATGATAGAAGATGTGGTTACCGCACCTATATCTGCAGGTGCACCTATAGCGAGCATACTTACTGATGCAGCTGTCAATTCAGCCGAATTGGCAGCAGAGGAAGTTAGATCTGCAGCATTGAGTGTCTTACAAAGAAGTAGCAGTTCTCAACAACAAACATTAGAAACACAAGCTCGTATTGAGGCTGATGCCACTGTTGCAATGGATACAATATCATTAGCTAAAACTTCAGTGGCAGATGCGTTCGATGCAGCCGAAAGTGCACTATCCAATGTAGAGAAAGAATTAGACCAGGTTCGTAAAGAATTGGAAGATGCAAAGAAGGATGCTACATTAGGTTTGGCCGTGGCTGAGAAGGCAGCGGCCGCATCTGCTGCAAAGGCACGTATGATTACTGAAATGGCATTATTGGAAAGCTTGAAAGAGGAGAGTTTGAGTGGTGATGGCGACGACGAAGAAGAAGTGGATAGCGATAATGGGGATGAGAGTAGTAGTGAGATGATAATAGGACCGGATGAGACGTTGGTTGTTACAATTCCAAAGTCAAGTATAGATACAGAATCATTAGATCATGATGAAGAAGTATTATCAGATCAAAGAGAAACAATAACAGACGAATCAAAATCAACAGAAGAAGAAGACAGTCTTGGAAAATGGCAAGAGTCAGACTTTGATGACATCACAAATCTCTCATATGAAGATGTTGATTACACATTAAGTGATATGGCACCACCCTTTATCAACGAGGATGAATGTCTAGTACCCGGCGAACCCGTAGTACGTGTTGAAAAAGCTCCGCAGAATTCACGAAGGATATTTGCAGGCATTGACATACCTGTTGCTGTTGATGACGTATGGACGCTGTTAACTGATTATCCCAATCTACAAAAGGTAGTACCCAATTTGGTTGTGAACGAGGTACTTGAATTGTATGACGGTAATAGTGACGGGAAGATAACTTTTGATGATACATTGTCTGACGCAGAACAATGTCAAACAATTGCTAATAATATGAAAGGAGCAGTCTTGAAGCAAGTCGGAGGTGCCAAGGTTGTTGGTATTAACTTTAGTGCTAGAACAACACTCGAAGTACGAGAATGGCCCACTGGTATGCCAGACTTTGCACATTTTGAAGACGAGATATTCGAGGGCAAGTCAAGGTCGACAAGAGTACGGGAAAGTAAGGGACGACCGTTGACAAGATACGTCTTTCCCAGACCATTTGCACTATCTTCACTTCCACATAAAGATATATCAATGCAAAGTATTGAAAATGATGATGGAGAGTTCCGAATGTATCAGGGTGTATGGAGGTGAGTTGAAAGGAGATAGTATATACTTGAGTTACTTTTATACTTCACTAACTCTCATCCTCTTTCTCTCGAACTAGAATGCAACCACTAGTAGGATGTGCTCCCCCGGGTGAAAGTGCAATGAGACTCACATATGCCGTGGAAGTTAGTCCTCGACCGTATCTACCTGTAGCATTAGTTGAGGGGAGGATTGCGCAGGATCTGTGTGCTAACTTGAAAGCTATTAGGAAGATCTTTAGCGATGGAGAATGAGTAGAGGAATCGAGGAATCATATACAGCTAGTATTAGGAGAATAAGAAGAAATAAAACAGAACAATATGCTATCAAGAACTCAGCATATACCTTAGAATTGTATCTACTTGATGTTTGATCATCAGCATATACCATAGACTATTGTCTTGATGCCTTGCATGATCACGTTCACCGGCGGGCTTGCCGATCTTTTTAGAAAGGATACCTTCCCCAAGGTATCCTTAGTGAATCGTTTCAATGTTTCAATTAGACTACTCCCTCCTTTCACTATGTCTCTAGAGATATAGCACGTTAGATCATCTACCACGGACTTAACCCTCCTCTTTTATATTGGCAATTATAAAACAATAATAATATGGATGAATCAGAGAAGAAAAAGGTGCTGGCAGATCTTGACGTATTTGTTCCAGATGATGATGAGGAAAATAGTGGTAGTAGTGGCTCCCCTCGTTCTGCTTCGTCAAAAAGCTTTGGCGGATCAGGAGTAGCAGATGAAAATGAACTTCTCAACCATGGAGTAAACCCAACATCGTGTCTACCTGGTGATGATAATTCTTCTCATGTTGGTACCATTGATGATGCATCTAATAATGAAGTAGAAATTGCAAATGACATCACAGCACGAGAACTACGATCAGCTACCAAGAAGCAGCGTAGAAAGAAACATATCTTGTACGGAGTAATTCTTTTGTTATGTATCATTGTGATTGCATTAGCCATTAGTCTAGGTGTTAGTTCCAAGAAAGGGCAAGATTATGCAGATCAATATTCGAGTGCAGAATATAATACATTTAATGAAGATGGCGGAGAAGAAGGACCGCCACCCGGTGTCTATCCCATGCAAGGAATTGGGGGAGAAGACGAGGAACTCGGAACCATTGTGGATATTGCTTTGGGAGATGAAAGATTCTCCACATTGGTCGCTGCTGTCACTGCTGCAGGTTTGAGTGACATCCTTTCCAGCGACTCCCCTTTCACTTTATTTGGTAAGTGATATGATCTTGTGCATTAATGCTTGCTCATATCATATGCTCATATCATATTTTGCTCACATCATGTGTACTTTTGTTGTAGCTCCAACAAATGAGGCATTTGAAACTCTTCCCCAGGGCGTTGTGGATGGTCTCCTGAAACCTGAAAACATAAGTCAGTTACAAGATATATTAAAGTATCATGTAGTTGATGGTACTTTTCCTTCTTCTTCCCTCTCAAATGGTCTCGTTGAAACTCTGAATGGAAAGTCTGTTTCTATCTCTACAGACGAAGGGGTCATGGTGAATGATTCTAATGTAATCACTGCTGATGTGTTGGCTAGTAATGGCGTTATTCATGTGATTGATAAGGTTCTATTGCCTCCCCCAACTGAAGCAGTCGTAGACGAGAATCACCAAGATGATATCAACAACTTAGGAACTATCGTAGATATTGCCTTAGGAGATGATGACCAGTTTAGTACTCTTGTAGCTGCTTTGAGTGCTGCAGATCTAGTCGAACCACTGAGTGGACCGGGACCGTTTACTGTGTTTGGTAAGTATTACCATGCAGCATGGTTGCGCACATAGCTCACATGCACTCACAATACTCCGATACCTTTATTCATACACAAGCCCCAACAAATGATGCGTTTGCCAATCTTCCTGAGGGAACTATAGATTCTCTTCTACAAAACGCTGATGTTCTTTCACAGCTTCTCATGTACCATGTTGTCACCGGAGAAGCTATCAACTTATCTGCAATGGACGTCATTGATACTGCTCTTAGTGGAGAATCCGTCGTTGTTTCGGTATCAGAAGATGGTACCATGTTAAATGATTCTAATGTACTCAAGGAGGTTAGGGCGAGTAATGGCATCATATATGTAATTGATAAGGTGCTAATTCCTCCCGAAGAAGAATATACTCTAATTGATTGGATTAACGACCTTGCCGATGGGGAACACGAAGTACCAGAAGACACCGTGGAGATGACCCCCCAAGGCGATGATGCAGATTCGTGGAGTGATCTTATTGATAATGGAGACTGTTTTACTGATATGCTATGCTGCTTCTTATTTTATTGTGGCCGCTGAAGAATGTAAATAGACTGTACCTGTTTGTAATATTAATCCTGTATTGCCAATGTATTTAATCTAATCAACTCCTAACTAAATACAAATCAGAATATACCCCCAAGTTCCAACAGAGACTAAGCTTATTAATAATGAAACAACTAAATTATGTTCTATGACAAACTCCACATGCAATCCTCGACATATTAATCCTTATGTCTTCCTTTTTTTGGCAGGGGGAGCTTTGCTTCCTGCCGGAGGTCTCCCGGCACCACTCTTCTTTGTTTTAAGATCCTTTCCACCCTTCTCCAATCTAATAGCCTCTCTATATTTAGCCAAATATACCTTCAGGGGTTCAACATACTTATCAAATCCAAGTGTGGACATTGCCCATAATAAATCATCCCCATTGATAGTTTTACGTTTCTCTTGCATACACTTATCAGAGGCCTCGGATGTCACAAAGGATATAAATTCAGAAGTGGATTCTTGTACACATTCTTTTGAATCCTTTGCTATCTTGGCATTCTCGGGTAAAATGTTCTTCATGAGGCGTGATATATTTGCAATGGGGAGGAATCGATCCTGTTGTATTAATGTAATGTGAGAGAGGAGGGTGTTTATTTAGTACACATCTTATGTTCCTTATTGCAAAACATAAACATCAACCAACAAATAATAAAATATTATATCCATCATACGGTAATTCCAATAAAAACTGAATCTACACGGAAAAAAGGGGGTCTAATCCCTTTCAGACTGGTGCCAGTATATTTGTAATCTTTTGGATATAATAATGTATCATTTATCATATAAATAAAAAAAATAGAGTAGCCATCATACAAATGCCTCGTACTTGGTAGTCGTCACGATGAATAGAAAAATACAATGAATGAATGGTATATCGTTATTTTTCCTCGGACTCGTCATCTAAATACATTTAATCACTTGGCTATATACTCTTTCACATAATAACTTGTGCTATTGCAACATCAAAATAAAGATATAAAAAATAAAACATACCTGCTCACGAATTTCCTCGTATTCGCCCGCCGGCGGTTGTGGTGCGGCAGCGGCGGCAGCCACACCTGCTGGAGGATTGGCATAAGCAGCCGCCTGAGGTGCTGCTGGTATTGGTGGAAGAGGAGGATCCATTTGGTTGACGCCGATAAATATTGCTATTTGAGCCACCTGTTAAAATTATAAGAGTAAAATATTACACATGGAACATGTAGAATGGTTGGTGCAGTGCGAGGCGGTATGAAGGGACGGCCAGACGTAGTACGAGGCGAGTGCCGGCCGAAGACCTCTCTTTCACAGTTTAGTACTGAGTATCACACAAAGTACTAGGTGTATATTAGTATGATTGAGGTAAATAGTTAGCAAGCATAGATAAAAGCTTAGATAGCAAATTATTGCAGCGTTTGATTTGTCTAGAAGTTATCTAACCTCTTTATGTAACTAAAGAGTTGATAGTCGAGCAAACTCTCCAACTTGATAAGCAAATGGAATGAGCAGACTCCAACGGATCATCTACTCCAACGGAGATGACAAATCAAAGCAAAGTTGCTTCTATATCTTCCATTCTCCAACTCTTCACTCTCTTTTAAAAGTTATTCTAACAAAGTATATGTAATATTATTGTAATCTTTCATCTCTCCTCCGCCCTGCTTTTGTCTTACTCCGTATGAAGTCTCAATCTTTCCATCGCGATCTAATGTATTAAATTCTTCTTTTGTAAATATCTTACTACCCTTGGATGTTTCGACGATACTGTAGTATTGTTTATATATGTAATGTATTGTATGTGTTGTATGTATCATATATGTTTCAATGGTTGTATATCATTATTGTATATACATAGACATATCATTTCGATTGGTTAGAGATAATATACAAAAAAAAAACAACACAATAAAATACATATCTTGATACTATACATCTACTTACATCAACTTAGGACGTCTACTTTTGGCATCTTTAAAGTCCTTTGAGCTCATTTTATTTGCTCTCACTGCATAGTTTGCATTGGCTTCCTTGTTATCTTCCGAACGTGCCTTTAGTACATTGATAAGTTCACTATATTCCTCTTTATCAGAAGCCTGGGCAGATGAAACTCCCGATAGTAGGACGGCAGCAGCAGTAGTACCAAATTGTGATAGAGTATCACGACGAGTAGCTGATAAAGAAGTTGACGTTGTTGTTGTTGATTGAGGACCAGCAAAAGCCGATACCGAAGCAAGCGACGATGCAATTAGTACAATAGAAGTCTTCATCTTTAAGCAGGAGAGATACGATAGTAATAGATTTGTAGTTGCATAGAAGTTTAGATGGCGTGCGTCATTTATTTGTCATTTTTACTAGAGGAGGGAGCTACACGAGTCCTCCTACTGTGACATCAATAGAGAAAGGTTTAACCCGACAATTGACAATATCGAAACAATTTCAGCTAAACCGATGATAACATTGAGGCTATTGTAGTATTTATTGATTGAACTATAGATGTATATAATTTGTATATTATAGTAAGAGAATAGAAGAATAGTACATCACCATATCTTTTGCAACTACTCTGACTTGATAATTGAAGTATAGAAGAAGTGAACATATCTTGTGCACAATCAATAAACAAAATGGCAAATGATAAGGAAAACAATGATGATGTCGAAGCCATTAACAATACACCCAATAAGAAAAAGTTTCCTACTCCTCAATACCTAGTGACAATATATTCAAAGAATGTAGTGTTAGTTGATAGAGATGATGCCGATGAACTTACAGAAAAGAATTGGAATCAAAATCTTGTAGCTGGGTAAGTGTATCTTTTAACCTTTGTAGTTATATGATGTGATGTATGTGCTGCTGCTCATGTCATATCTTTTATATCTCCTTTATTATAGCAAACTAACCGAAGAAATTAAGAAAAAGAAGAAGATTCGTGTTAAGATGCAATCATTATTAATAAAAATGATTAATAGATTAATACGGGAGGAGATTATACCTGTGGAGGCAGTGAATGTTGTTACCGCCGAGACATGGATTGCTATACGATGTTTAGTAGCACCATCGGCTATGCCTGTTATCATGCTAAGATGTGAACGTATTGGTGTCGGTAATGTAACCGGTACAGTCTGGGCAGTACCCCTAGAAACATCATTAGTACCACCTGCATCGGGAAAGAAGGAGATTGATCAATGGGTTATTTTAGGAAAGAATGATAATGTTGAAATTACAGCAACGACATCTCAGGATGGTGCTTCTACTGTTCCCTCTGTTGGTAACACGACTGCTCCTACATCACCAATTGCAGAAGAAGAAGATGCGGAAGAATATGAAGATGCCGAAGAGGTTAGTGATAGTGATGATAACGAAGAAGAGGATGAAGTAAAGAGTATACCATCTATGGTTAGCATTCCATTCTTACCGGCTGAGCGTAAGCAACAGTTGTTAGAAGCTATTATCCAAGCAAGGAAAGAGTGGAGGGACACAAGTTCAAGGGTACGAGTATTACAGGTTGTCGAAGAGGTGAACGCTGGAGCTTCACTTACCTTCGACTACTTAATGTTTGTTACATGTGCTGCTTGGATTGCAGCTATGGGTTTGGGAACTAACTCAAGTGCTACTGTTATAGCCAGTATGCTTGTCTCACCGATTATGGGACCGGTAATGGGGTTAACGTTTGGTACCACAGTGAAGAAGAAAGACTTGATAATCAAAGGGCTAGTGAATGAAAGGAAAAGGAAACTAACTTTCTATCCATTACCTCTACAACAATAGGAGTGGCAGTATAAAGTTCGAGTACTAAGAGTTCACGAAATCGTTCACTCTATGTATGATTGTTCGCCCACTTGCTACTAGACCATATCATTTCACACACTAGTTTGTACTACTTGATAATATATCTCTTCGATTGAAGCCATTCCAAATGACTTCAAAGCTCGGCTATCTCAAATGCTTACTCCTTCATCATCTTCTCTGCTAACCTGGCATTCTTGGCATCTTCTCTTTTCTTTACTAACATGGCTAATTCTTCTTTGTTGGGTGTTTCTACCTTTTGCTGGTATTGTTTAACATCTTCTTTCCGTCCCTTGAAGTAGAAGATCATTGGCATATTGTACCAACAATGCTGGAGATGACACAGACTACTGGACATTGGGTGGCATATCATTTGCTTTAACAGTCGTAAACATCATCTGTATTTGGCTAGCTGGTACTTTTACCTTCAAGTTAAAAGAAGTAGCCCCAATTCACGATAAGAATGCCTTCTGGAAAGAGGACATTCAGGAATATAGGAACAATAAGAAGAAGGATCCTAATTTGAATGTTATAAACGAAGGAATTCAGGCGGCCTTGGAGCTAAGAAACAGTGTTGCTATTAAAGATGATCTATATAAAGGGACAGACAATCTAGGTATTGATGAGGCACGAGCTGCTGAACAACGCCGTCGAGGACTCGCTAATGATGCGTTAGAAGATGCATTCTTCATCGATAATCGGGCTCTTAATCGAGAAACTTTGGTTCCTGGCGGTGTTATTAATTTAGATGAAGTAAAACTGCAAGATGCGGCAGGAAAGTCCGCGTTAGTATTGTTATATGTGAATGTATTGAAGTCTCGATGAGGTGGGACTTCTTTCTCTCTCTTTTTTGAGGATACCGGGAGGTCCTTCACTCCTCTATCTTACACGTTACCTAACATGTTACATCATCTCTCTTTCATCTTCATACATTGTGAAACGCGCATCTTCCAGAGGACACGACACTCAAAGCGGAATTGCTCGATGGTGCAAACAAGTTTGGAACTCTTCAAGATGCCGGCAAAGCCCTGTTCGATAACAATATGTTTGGAAGTGAAATTGACATGGTCTTGGATGATAGTGCAGTACCGACGAATGATATTGGAGTTAGGCATGGAGCTGTGGCCGAGGATGTATTGCTTACGCTTGGTCATTCTCTTACATAAGAGAGAGGTTGTTGTAAAATCTTGTTGTTGTTAAAGATATGTGACGTTGAGATATGTGAAGAGTGTGTGTGTGTTCTACGTGGACGATATACGTTGTAACCTAATGTTTCAGTTTCATTACTTTAAAAGGTAATAGTATTGATATGCCTGTATAGGCATCTGATAGATCATATGCCATCATATGCCAAACGCTAGATTTTTGAGCTCGTTATTCTTCTTTTTAGCCTTCGATTTCCTGCCTTTACCATTGGCATTTGCTGCTCCACTGTTCTTCTTTGCAGTAGAAGACGGCTTTGACTCGTCAATACAAAATCCTGGAGGCGGCCCACTAGGTTTGACTGCTTCGGGTTTCTTCTGTCCTCCACTTTTAGTACCCCAAGAGTTTGTCTTCTTCTTTGTTGGTAGTATATAATTGATTGGCCTTTTACTCTGGCTACTTGCATTGAAGTTCATGTTTTGCATTTGGTTAGCCGCCCTAAGACTGTCTAAATGTTGCATAGCAAGGTTGACAGCAGACTCATTCGGAATACCTTGGATCAGTGGTGGTATGTTATCCCAGAATGCTTTATCACTTAGGCCTTGTTCAAACAGAGACGCCGCCTCATTGATATATGTTTCAGGTGGAGTGGTTCCGCTAGCAAAGTCTTTGGTTAGCTTCTTCAGCTGCTTGTATTTGCTGCCAAGGAGTTGCTTTAGATCTTGAATTGTATCCTTACCTTCCCGAAGACTTTCAGCAGAAGGCTTTGATGAAGGCGGAGGAAATTGTAGCACATTATCCATTGGAGGTGGCTTTTTAGCTGCAAATGCGTTGGTAACCTTTGACTTTTTGACATTAGATGATGTCGGCGGCGGTGGAAAGTCAGACGATAGTGCAGGAAAAGCTGATGCTGACGAGCCAGGAGCTTTGTTGGCATTGAGCTTGCGAGCATGAGCCTGCGCGGCTGCATATGGATTCGATCGTTGTGAAGATGCACTGTTAGGTCTACTAGTAGAACCACCGAGAGAAGGGAAATTATTGGCACTCTTCATATTTGGCGCTGTCCGAGCATATGTCGATGTTGCGGTAGTCGTTCCTCCTCCACCCAATGAAGGAAAATTGTTTCCACTCATATCTGGAGCACTCGTAGGGAGAGAGGATGCATAAGATACATTTGAAATAGGCCGGGAAGTAGACAATGCCGAACTTGGTCGAGAAGCCATTGCTGAAAAATTCCCCACTTGCGGCTGTGATTTCTTCTTCTTTCCCAAGCCAAGTGCCGCCCGTCTAATATTTGCTGAAGAGCTAGGGCCAGGCCCGAGGGAAGGGAATTCCTCTTCAGTAACCTTTCCTACGGCGGTCCTCTTCAACCCACCGGGTCTCGATCCGGCAGTACGCGCTCCATCTGCAGTCCAGCCTACCAACATTCCTCCACCTGCAGAATCAGAACCATCCATTCCCAAAGCAGGAAAGGATTCACCACCATCTCTACCACTACTACCAGATGCATTAGTACCATCTCTTTCCCGAACTAACGCAGCCTGTGCTCGTAATTCAGCTGTTCGTGCCGCGTGCGCTGGATGACTAATATCCGGTTCATTAATCTGTCGTTGCTGTTCTTCATCATTCTCACCAGGCAATGCCTCTGGCACGAATGCTTCACCATTCAACCCGAATTGAAAGTCTTCACCACTTGGTACATCTTGAAGCTGTTCAAATGTATCATTATCACGTCTAACACGGAATTCTAATTTGATTTTAGTACCACCATCACGACGTGTGGTACCATGAACACTTGCTTCATGTGCTCTTAGATCAATTTCATTGTCAAATACTACAAACCTTGCCGCCAAGCATTGCTGATCATGACATAAGTAATGTTCACGATCAAAATGACGTTCTAGCCTTGTATAATCCTTGAAGAATTGATGTGGTTTACCAGCCTTATCACATACATGACACTTGTAATGTTCCTTATTCAAGTGTTCATGCAATTTCACGATATCATAGAATCGCAATGGCCTGCAGAACTCACAGAGTGGATGTCCAGTAAATCCTGACAAGGCACCATCACCCTTACTTTGATGTTGTTTCAAACCCTGTGGAGTATACCGTATCAACTTTGATACAAAGTCACGCTTATTATCAACACATAAATCACATAATGCATACCCGTGATCAATCCGTAAATGTGCCTTGAGTGCTTTCAATCCGGTTAATCGTTTCTTAACCTCTCGACCACTGGCATTTGGTTTCTTCTTCTTATCACCAACCTCTTTGCATACATCCTTCTCATTAATATATAAGGATGTATCCTCATTACTAAATTCACAATTTGGCAAGCCACATCCATACCCTAAGAGTGGAATAACATATGATTCGTATATATTATTTGGGAAGAACATACCGACATCATCTCTGTATGTAAATCCAGGTAATTCTGTACCCCAAATTGAATATTCTTCATATCGTTTATGATGTACCAATCTACCATCATCTGCATCTTTTTCATGGACTGTATCTGAATCTACATCGACAATTAACATATCATTTGATGTTTTACAGACTGGACATTTGTTATCATTATGCAAATATCGCATTTGCAAATGACATGTCCAACAGACGTCATCATGACCACAGGGGGAGATTGTTCGACGGGTGTGTAGCTTGGATGAGTAGCAAATCAAGCAGTAGGCATGTTGTGCTCGTTGTGATGTATCATCAATTTTAGTGTCGGGTGATGTAACATTGCCCACGGGTGTTATATGATCAATTTGCTCATCTGCTTTTAGTGGGGAGAGATTGATACTGTTTGCACGAACCTTCTTACCTCCTACAACATTCTCATCGGTTTCATCTTCTTCATCGGATGAATCCATTGGTAGCTTTGGTTCAATACGATCAGGACGTGAGCGTTCATTACCAACATGTCGTGGTCCTCTACCGCCTCTGCTGTTATTAAAGTTTTTGGGACCTCGGCCTGCAAAGTTTGAGTTGTTATTGTTATTATCATTGTTGTCTTTGTTTCCTCGACCCCCACGACCTCTACTTCTGCCTCTACCACGTCCACTGCGACCTCTTCCTTTATTGTTATTCTTTGATGGTTGTTGTTCGTCACTCATTCTTTGTTTTTTGCTGTATTGCAATTTATATAATTTGATACTAAGAAATGAAGAGTATTGAAAACTTTTATCGGCTGTTCTTTGCAAATATCTAATTGAGGTTATGACTGATATCTCACTGTGATTGTGCTGTTTGCGCCTATTGCCGCATAGGTACCACTACCCCCATTGCTATTCAATGATTGAATCGTCAGCGACCGTTATGCTTGTAACGTGAATAAAAATAATCCACGTGTAATAAATCTCAGATATCACATCTTGCTATCGTTCATAGCATTTTATTTGTCATTGGTTGGTAATTGCGGGACGTAGGCAGGCCTCAATATCAATAATAATACTTAGTCAAATGGATAATAAAGAAAGCAGTGTAGCCGCCGCTTTCTCGGCAGCGTCTGAAGAAGACAAAAGTGAAGCAAAGAATATGATTTCACCAACACACACATCTTGTGCACCATCTAATAGGAAGAGACCATTTGATGCCTTGGAAGAAGGCAGTGGTAATACGAATGATACTACGGCTGCAACTGCATGTTATATGAGTATCACAGAGACGAACGGGCGATCGTTATCTATTGAAGATATATTTAAAGATATGCAACATAAAATGAATCACATGCAGTCTGAAATTGATACAACCAAAGCTGAGAATATAGAGCTAAAGTCTAAGTACTACGAACTTGAAAACAAAGTGGATGAAATCACTTCATTGAAAGATGAATACAATGAAGGTTCATATGATAACAAAAGGTCTTTGTATGATATGCAGATTGAAATTGATAAATTAACCAAGAGAAATCAAGAATTAGAGTATTCAGTAAAAGATCTAACACTGAAGAATGAATACAATGAATGGGATTATGAAGCAGATGATATACCGGATTCGTATTGGATTGAACGCGGCTTTGATGAGGAGGAGCATGCCGAACGTATGGGAACATTTCTTGGTAAAATGAAAGACAGCACACATGAATTGAGGCGAGGCGAACCACCGAAAAATATGGATTTATTATTGACAAATGGTCATATGTTACACGACGATATACTACTTCCTCATTGGAAAGAGTTTGCTGGTGCGTTACAACAATACAAAAAGTTTAATCACCGTGAAGATTATGGTATTAACGAACTTCGAATATATAATGTTCAACTGCAACAAGAGGTTATGGATATGCTCGCCCCAGTTCTTCAGACATCGAGCATCAAAGGTTTGGTACTGGGAGGGAACATTGAAAGTGATGCATTATTATTTGCTGCAAATATTATAAAATCTAATCCAAAACTGAGACGGTTTGTTTGGTGTAACCAAATTGAGAGTGTGGATGATATGAAGAAGCTTTGCAAGGCTATTGAGAATAGACCCCACAGGCTTTCGTTTGAATATTTTGGCCTGCATAATACTTTTGACGGAAACAACCCAGAAATGATGCGTATAGTACTTGATGCTAGTCGTCAAATAGAAATGATCCGTCTAGATAATAACATTGGATCGGCTGGAGCTCATCTCATTGCCAACTTCTTGGCATCTAATCCTTCATTGGACGATTTGAATCTGGCAGACAACAATTTGAGTGATAACGACGCTACACTATTCGCTAATGCGTTGCAGAGTAACACGCATCTCAGACGGTTAGACCTTGATGATAATGCTATCACTGAGGTTGGTAGAAGAGTATTACTTGAATCAATCTTCAACGTATCAAGCTTGAATTCATGTGCTACGTCAAATCGCAGATGCCGCATACATGGACTCAATCCAGATATATACAGCATCAACAAGTTTCATCCAACGTCACATAACAGAGAAATGAAGATATTTACACTTCTCTCTGGTACTGATGACGGATTCTTGAATATGAATTGTCTTGGTGATTTATCATATAAACTTATTCCCAATGTATTGAGTTTGGCACGGAAATTCATAGCAGCAGTCCCCGAGCTATCTGATTTTTACTTTGAACAAACTGGTCAAAGAAGCGCTGATTGGGACCAGCTTGACGTGGATACTGTACCGATCACTTCCATGTTTGAGTTGTTGAGAGGCTGGGCAGTTCCTTCTTTATCGGCTTGATATCGTTGAGGGATGGAGTAATACAAGATGATACAGCGGTTGTTGTCAACTCTCTGTGAGATCCTTCTTCTTAGAGATATGTTGATTAAGTGGCACTAGTATTTGTTATGTTTGTACTACTATCTTCTGTCTTGATACTTCTTTCGCTACTGCTACTACACTTTGTCTCAGCATGATGCAAGGTGCATGTATTGCCATTCATTCGAGTTGGAAAACATTTAGCTCTTGACATGATATAAAGGTCAGTAAAGACTAGATAGAAATCAGACCGATCTCGTCCTTGATTAGCATCTGAATCGATATGTAATGCAGTTTGATTCTCCGATGCGGCAACTCTGATATCATACGTTGTATTCTTTTTCATCTCTATGCCAAAGTTTGAATCTGATGCTAAGAATATTGGTAACCCAGGAGCTAGTTGATCTGCACAGTTTAATGCATTTGTGAACATTTTAAACCACAACTTTCTCAATAATGGTGTGATTGTGTATGTGTCCATCATATCAAATCCCCTTTTGATTTCATATGCATCTTTCGCTCCAGGAACGGTATTAACACTAGCAAACTCTAATGTCACATCACTCGGTATTAAACCAGGTGATTTGGCCCGTACCTGAGCAACACTAAACTCTCTATCGAGTAAATCTAATTGAACAAGTTTATTGTATATTTCTCTGTCCAATTGCGGAGATGGTTGAAATAGTATACGAAATACATCCTCAGATAGATCATGCTTTGTTACATTTGACTTTGGATTCCAACCAAGATAACCCTCAGAAATCTGACCAGGTTCCTTTCTCCACTGATTGAAGATTGCTTGAGCATTATGTATACGTTGTCCACCATCCAAAAGGATATTCAATACTTTTGCCTCAACTAGATGTTCTTGACCTGGCAGTTTCCCCACATTCCATTACCGTGTCCATCGTGAAAGTTTGTTTTGCTCCTAATATCTTGTATTGTAACTGGTGTACCTTCTATTCTCCAATCTATGCCATCCGTTGGTGGTATCAAGTAATGCTCTAGCTCAGTAGGCTTTGTCCAATGTATGAGTAGTACCCGTCGTGTTAGATTGGCAACCATAATGTAAAACGGCATTGCCTTCATTCTATCACTAAATCCACCGCATACTTCTCTTTCCAGACATCGAACTACAAGATATTTGATATCATCTGTTGCATTAGTAGTAGAAGAAGTAGTATTTGCAAGTCGAGACCGTTGTTCGTCATGAAAGTCCATATAACCTAACATCCAATCTGGTAAGAATGCATCCTTTGATTTTGCAATTTCAATACGTCGACGTTCATGTTCCTTGTCTACCCAGTTTGTGAATGATGATATTGATGTGCTGTTTACTAATGTGTCATTATTTATTGTTGTTGATTGAAGGGTATTGTAATATGTAGCAACTGTTTGTGTTTCATTTATGACAACCGTGGATACAAATAGAAATATGATAATAGCAACAACAAGAGTATGACGAGACATTTGATGTGTATATACTGATGTATGTTCAAAAGTCAACAGGTTTCTATTGGTCTTACTCGCAAATACCACTTGATAAGTACTACATCTATCAAATAATATAGATCATCTCGGCCAACAGCCCTATAACTTATACCTCGGTATAAGTACCATTCTGCTCATAATCCAGGCTTCCTGGAACAAGTTGTTTTTATAATATACTTATGTATTGTTGTTGTGTTTTATTGTTTGTATGTAGAATAGTTGTTTTGATTCTCCACTTTGTATATAATTGGGAGTCTTTTACAAATTGGGACATATTTGTACCTATTGCCTATATTATGTATTGTTGTGATATAGCCAATACAATTGTAGGTATTGATGTGGTTTATTATGATGTTGAATAGGTCTAGGATATAAGAGACAGGAAGCCTGCCAGGAAGCCTGCCAGCTGCCTGATATAATGAAATGAAATTATATCATCAGTAAGCATGCACAGTTACCATAGTGCATCTTTTATGTCTAGAGAGAAGTAGAATGAAGAAAAGGAGATCAATAGTTATATTATCTGCATGTTTCGTATTGCTCATATGGGCAAAAGGTCAGCTTCAGCTGACACCATACGATATACACCAAAAGCAAATTATGTGAAGAGTCGATTAGTATCAATCACGGTAATTCTACATCGTCTTTCAACATTATAATATTGTCATCAAATGGTATTATAACACCGTTGCAACGTTTGGTTGAAGTTCTAAATGATACGACATATTATCATCAAGATGTCAACTTGTGGATACACATAAACGCGAATAATGATAACAGTACATCAGTATACAATTGGGCAAATAATTTAATATCAACGGTAGTATCCTTTAATTCTATACATGTAGCAAAGAATGAGTTACATACTGATATCAGTTGGTTGAATGGCACCTGGAAACCATCATTAGATAATGATGAACATGGTATTATCTTACATGATTCTATATCATTATCTCCATACCATACTTGTCAAGTCAGAATGTCGAGTATGAAACCACCGAAGAAGGGAGAAGCTGGCAGGATTTCAACGTGTTTCGTTTCATCTTCTATAGCAATGCTTGTATCACCGATGTTTGTTTAGTGGTAGACTTTCGGGATGTCAAGTTTCAATCTAATCCCTTCTCCTCCAATCTTTTGGTATGGAAGCGTCGAATATGAAAGATGAAACCGACTTGATTGTATTTGCACACAATCTCATTCTACACAAGCATCAAAGAGGTGGACGATGGTTTCATCAGCACTTGCCAGATTGCATCAGTTTCAAAGATGATGAAGTGCCACATACAACATCTCCACTGATCAACGCCGGAGGTCTTTATGCAACGCCATTAGGTATAGCTACTGTTAGAGATTACATTATAGAGCATGCAGAATGTAATGATCAAATCACTCTCAATATGCTCATACATTCGGATATACAAATCACCGATAATAATGGCACAGAAAGGCTTCTACAAACCACTACTTTCAAACAAGGTTTCGGCCCGTTAAACAATGTGGCATTCAATAGTCAATATACAATGGACAGCTTAGATAGAGTTGGAGGATGGGATTGTTTCTTATCTCCAATTGTACATCAATATGATAGACTATTTCAGTCAAAGCTGACGAATGGTAATTGTGAATAGTAGCAAATGACAGTAGAGAATAACAAGAGATAGAGTTGGAATGAATGATAAATTTGGTCATCTTTTAGCTCAAGCCGTCATCTCTGCCGTCATCTCAACCAACCATATAATCACAATATACTCAACTCTTATCTCAGCCGTCATCTTTAAGAGCATATTGAGTCTTCTTTCCATAGGCAGGGTAACACACCAAACACACCTTCTTAATGCTTGCGATATTAAAGAGGTGTTTATTGGCAACCCAACATCCACCTTTTCTCAATACAAAATGGCAACTGAACTCTTACTATGATTGAGGCACATATGGAACAGTCATCTTGGCTTTAGATTAAAATGTTCTATTGCAGCCTGCACAACTTTCTCGACATCTACAGATAAAATCTTTGGCGAGTAGTTGGTTAGTATTTGCCCATTCTCTTTACATCCTTCCATTTCGGTATAGACTCTCCAATCAACATCAATCGCTGTTTGCCATTTTGAGAACCAATTTTGATGCAAATTCCAACGCTTATTCGTCACAAGACATTGTATTTCTAACAGCTTTGTCTGAGGTCGGGCATGTATGATATTGAAAAGGTGTGCTCCATGAGGAGATATAATGTATTGATAAGAGTTGAATAGCACTGCTTGTTGAAGGAGAGTGGCATTTGACCATTCATGCCCACTTACGTGATATGTCTCGACGTCATATGATTGGTTCAGTTGCAGTAGTATATCAGATGCATTGACCAAATGACGACTAGCGGCATCAAACCGATCAAACAGGAGTATTTTGGGAATTGTACTGTTACTATCTGTGGTTGTCTTCTCATCAGACCAAGGCAAAGCATTCAACTCTTTCATCACCTTCCATGATCTAAGACGCAATGATTGTATCCCAGCATTAACATTGTCATTATATACATGACGTACTATTTCAAGCTTGGGAAAGGTAATCTGATCAAAGCATAATACTGGTCTTTCTTTATATGCATTATCCTCGATTGTTAATGGTCTAATCTGAGTCTGATAATCTATCAGACCAAATCTTTCAGCAAACAACTTGCAACAGAATGTAGTGCAGTTTGTCATTAGATGCATATGTCGAGCATGGATAAAGTTATCATAATAGGTTGTCGGTTGATAGTTGTTGTGTTGGTATTTAGATCTAATGCAGCTGAGAATGCAAAATCATTCATGCAGTGACCAGGATTATTAGCCTCTTTCCAATCATACATCCATATTGTACCAAAGCCATCATTATCACTACTAATCCATTCAGCGTGTTCAATCATATCAATCCATTCTAATTCATCGTTTATCGGTACAGTTGTATAAGATAATCTCGTCTTTTGAGATGCATTATGTAAATTGCAACTTGTTTTGTTATGTCTGTTGTATTCTGATGTGATAGGAGATCAATCTCATCTGTATAGATAACTGTATTATTTGAATCTAATGTCGTTTTATATCGTAGACATATGTTTGATAATGTAATAGTTCCAGCGGTTTGTTTGGTAATGGCTGATCTACGTGAGGTAACATTTGATACTTCACTCCTTGCTTGTGAGTAGAATGTGCTCCGATTCTTTTTTATTGTAGAAGTAGTTGTAACGTCAATTCCATCATATGTTGATAAAAGAATAGTTGATACAAACATTAGTACAACAGCCACTACCACTTTTGTTTGATTTCCCATATCAATATTGTTGGCGCATTATGTATCGGTATCGATTACATAACTTTTATGAAATGATAGCATTAATGAAAAAGCAGAAGTGGAACTCAGCTCAGCACCAGTTTATACCATATTGCAAATCCATAGTAGATCATCACTTGGTAAGATGATACATCAACCACACCATGTTGATGACCTCGACCTATATATGTACTCTACGTACATACATAGAGAGGCAACCATGAATTATTTTCTTTATGTCGGTATCCACCATTCGAGATAGATAGAGACGCATCGACCTTCTTATTGGGGGTGGTAGAAGTAGTTATTTAATTACGCCAGATCAATTGCAGCAATATAATGAAAGCACGGACCAAATCACCGGATCCAGAAGAATCTCCTCAGCATATCGAGCTCGGTACTCCCAAATCCCCACACATCAAAAGAAAGACTTCGTCATTGGTAACATCTTCAAGTTATGACGACGAAAATGACGATGAAGAAAGAGTTGGTCTAGTTGAAAAGGGAGGAGGTATAGTAGTATTAAATAGGATACAACGACGGACTCGACAATCACGTCATATACAACTTTTACAACATATATTCAGACAATACTCGTTATGTATAATAAGTTTTACCGTCGGGGCAGTAGTATTAATCTTGTGCACCACAGATATATCACGTATATTTAAAAAGTTATTACTTGCGTTAACATCTGAATTTATAATTGATTTCTTGGCTGGTGGTATATCCGGCTCAGTTGCAAAAACATGTACTGCACCAATAGAACGTGTCAAATTATTAATACAAACACAAGATGTGAATCCAAAGATATTATCTGGTGAAGTATTGCCATATACAGGTATTATAAATTGTTTTAGTCGAGTTGTGAAAGAACAGGGTATATCGGCATTGTGGCGTGGTAATGTTACCAATATTATAAGATACTTTCCCACACAGGCATTTAACTTTGCCTTCAAAGATAGTATTAAATCATTATTTCCACATGTGGATAAGAAAGCACAGTTTGGAAAGGCATTATTAGTTAATATTGCAAGTGGTGGATTGGCTGGTGCAGGATCACTACTGTTTGTCTATCCTTTAGACTATGCAAGGACGCGATTAGCATCGGATGTTGGTAGCGATGAACCACAATTCAATGGATTGTTTGATTGTCTCAAGAAGACATTTGCAAGCGGTGGCATTGGCGGTATATATAATGGACTGGGAGTATCAATAATGGGTATTATACCATATCGAGGAATATACTTTGGTTTATTTGATACGTTATCGGGTATTAATCCATATCAATCAGTTCAAAGTACGTTCGTTCGGGCGACCTCAAAGTTTGTTTGTGCACAAACTTCAGCTATATGTGCTGCATACTTATCATATCCATTTGATACTGTTCGAAGGCGGCTACAGATGCAATCAGAGTTACCAGAAGATGAATGCGTCTACAAGGGTACTGGTGACTGCTTTGCCAAGATTATCAAAGATGAAGGATTCGTAGCATTGTTCAAAGGGGCGGGAGCTAACGCCTTGAGAACTGTCGGAGCTGCATTAGTACTTGTTCTTTACTCTGAAATAACTGCTGCCATAAGTGGATAAAATAGTTGAATACGAGGACTAAACTTAATAGCCCGAGAGAGTGCAATCCTTAGTCTACCTGAGTAAATACGTATAGTAAGGACAAGGAGTAGTTTAGTGTCTTGAAGTCAACACATTATATTAGTGAGCTGTTACTTTCTCATGAACTAGTAGTAGTCAATAAGTAGTAGTAATCGTTGGGGAAAGAGGTACTATTAGATGATATCGCTTTTGAGTATCTTATTCCAGTGGTGGTAGTCCCTTGATTTATTCCTAAAAGGAGTTTTCACAATATAACATGAAAACTGACATTGATAAAAATTATACTAAGTGATGAGATACCGCGGTGACATAATACTGGGCGATTTGTATTGCAATTCAGCAGATATACAACTTCTGATACACCTCCTGGATCGACCGTTAACTTTCTTTTCATTGTCGACTGTGGCCTAGTTGTTAGTTTTGAGATATCACATACTTCAGACGAAAATTTCTGAAGAAGGTGCACCTTTGACCTTGGACAACTTATTGGGGAGAAGGTATAGAGATTGAGTATACAATACCATTATACCATTACAAACTAGTTAGAACCAACATCGCTGTAATCTGCAGCAGCCAATTAAAGACCACACTGACAATTGAATATACCACAAACTTTTCAATATGACATCTACAACAGAAACGACACCACAATTATCATATTATGCATCAAATATAAATGACATCATACAGACACAAAAGAAAACATTACATCTCTTTATATCAAATCCATCTACACGAACACCAGTCATTGTCCTCTATGTAGCAACATTCGGTGGCTCACTTCATTCGGCAGTAACAACGTACTTTTACTTAGAAATTGGTGCAACAGAAATAGATATTGGACAACTTGGTTTTATCATTTCAATAGGTGCTTTGATAGGTGCGCCCGTTTGTGGAATTGCTTTGGATAAATATGGTCCATGGATACCAATTAGTATTACTGCTGCTGCATGTTCAGTAGGGTGTTTATGGAGAGGTATGGCTAGTTCTTTGTCATCTTTACGATTCGGTAGTATACTATTGGGTATTGGTAATAATGTATTCACAGTTGTACTTGGCCATTTAGTCAAATCTAATCCACCAAGTTTGAGAAGCGAGGTATTATCAGGCTTTGCTGTACAACTTACAACATTACAATTACTTGGTAAAGGCATCTTCCCATTGTTGGAATACATATTACACAACATTGTCGGGTTGGAGAATGTACTGTTTCGCTATCGGATACACATGGGATTCTGTACCTTCTTCTGTTTCTATGGTACAATTGCTTTGTTCTTTGATAGAAAGAATGTAAAAGGAGGTGTACAAAGCATTAACTCTACAGGAACAATGATAAAACACGAGGAGAAGCAATCAGATTTCGTAGATGGCTTACTTCATGGCAGACGCTTGTCAACAGCGTCAAATACTTCCAATACCAAAGAGTTAGAACTTACATCAACATCAAAAAGTGATAGTTTCATAGATAATGATGAAAGCAATGCATCCTTATCATTATCAACCCAATCATTATCAGATGACCCTAAAACAATAGCATCAAACACAACAATACCCGAAGAAAAAAGCATAAGCACAAGACGAACAAACGAGCAGCTAATAACAACAATCGTACTAACATTTGCTCTCTTACTGCAATCAATAGCTAATACAATATTCACGGTTTTATGGCCGCTATTAGCACATGATATATTCGATCTGTCTGCTCACACATTTGGAATACTAACATTCATATCATCAATCATATCAACGGGGGCTGTTGCGTCATTCCCAGTAATTGAAAAGTTAGACAAGGTTGGGGGAAGAGTCCGATGTGCTGCAAAGGGGTTTGGAATTGGTTCAATAGTGTGTTTATTGTTCTGCTTTTGTTCCTTTGGCGGTATCTACCAGGAAGGTGTAGAGGATCTGGTTAGGGTTGCAGAGTATGATGACAATGGTAGTATTGGCATTCAATTAAACAACAGTGAGAACCGAAGTCTTCTTGATCAACAAAATGAATCAATACAACACCAACTGCATTCTCGGAATCAGCTGGCGTTACACTTCGCATCGGCCATTGCCTTTCAAGCGATACTGTCCGTCTTGGAACCAAGCTTGAAGTCAATATTGAGCTTGACACCATCAAAGTCTAAGGCTTTAGGTGGCACCATCGGAGGTATGCAATCATTACTGAACATTGGAGGGATGGTCGGTAATCTAGCCGGGACGATACTCTATAAAGTTTCAAGAGATATGAAAGGAGATCAGCAGGGTGGCTCATTGCCATTTACTTTAACGGCCTTCTTCATGTTCGTTTGTTCTATATTGATTTGGAGGTTAGAAGAGCCTGCAAACCTTGATGCTAATACAAAAGAATACAATGCAGTAAGCGACAGTGATATTGAAAGTGGCGGCGATATTCGAGGATGTGCTAGTAGAGTCTTAAAGTTTGATTAAGGCGAATATCCTACTACCTAGCACAAAAGACTAAGTCTAGTAGGTTCGTAACCTCAAGTTTTAATTCATACACAATGTTGTAATATGAATCACAGATAACCGAACAAAAAGTAGCAGTGTAAATAGCAAAGGTAGTGAAATGATTGACTGCAGAATGACAAAGAATACACATATCTCAGTCAAACTTACCTGCAAATATATGGTCATATTGATCCCTCCGCTTGTTTCTCATCCTTACTAACCTCTCCAGTATCCACATCATCATCATCATCATCTTCTTCACTCCTATACCGTGTAGAACGAGAATCTCTATACTTTCTCCTCCTGTTCTTCTTATTCCGTCTCTTCTTCTCCTTCCGTCTATGCTTCCGTCTTCTATATGAATCTGATGTCTGTGTTGATGAAGCTGATATTGATCTAGAATGTTTCCTTGACGTGGATCTAGATCTTGATCTACGGTCTCTTTTTCTTCTCCGTCTATCATCATGATGACCTTGTCTACTTTTACTCCGTTTATGCTTCTTATACCTGCGTTTACTCTTCTTTCTTCTCCGACTATCCTCATCGGTATCTGATCCACTTGATGAGCTTTCTTCTTTGTTATAACTACTGTTTATATCTTGATGTTGTTGATCATCATTAGCAGACAAAAGTGGGTACATATTATTATTATCATCCTTCTCATCATCTTTTGCATTACCATCAAGCATAAAGGAACGTTCAAGTTGTGCATCTCTCAATGCAGCCTGTGCTCTATTTTCTGCTCCCTTTCTCATGCTTGATGAGTATGCTGAATTGGGAAGTAGCGTAGAATTAGATGGTGTTGTTTTATCAACTGCTGCTGTACTTTGCTTTGTAGGAAGAGAAGGAGTTGAAAGTATATTAATCCTCTTTTGTATCCATTCTTTATACTCTTTTTCTGATTCTAATAATCCTACATGATTTGGACATGATGCTAGTCCTTCATTTAATAGTGATTGTATCATATCTGCTTGTTTCTTCCATTGCTTATTATTATTATTGATATCATTATTGGTTGATGGAGTTGACTGAGATGTTGTAGATGGCTGAGAAAGTTTAGCTAATAGTGCTTTGCATTGATCATATTGATCATTTGCAAACATGCGATTCTGTTCCATTCGTAGATCTATATAATTTCGCTTGGGATATGAATTATATACCGTTTCTCTGTTGCTATTTGGTTGTTTGATGTCGTTAGTACCATCCAATTTACTTTTCTTATCATTAGCTACATCACTTTCACTTTCAGCTTGTTGCAATACCCATCGTGGACATATCAAACCATAAGTTGACGAATCTTGACGACTATCTTCAAATTTCCGTACTATACTTGGATCACGTAGTTTATGATGTAGTATATCAATTAACATTGATGACGGCTGTACTTCCTCGGATGAAGGTGCATCATCTTCATTTTCGTGAGAAGACATTTTCTTTGTAGATACTTTGTCGAGCTCTCTCCCGACGGCGGCACTTCTATTACTATTATCATCGTTCATATTACCCCTTCTTCTCCATCAATGCAATAGCATTGACATTGGATAGCGTAGTAGGAGTGATGTAGTGCTAGGTAATTTTTCCATGCTGTAGGCTAGCAAAACGAGGGGGCAAAAAAGAAAAAAAGGAAGAAGAAGAAGAGAAGAAGGAAAGAAAAGGAAGAGGAGGAGAGAGGGAAAGAGGAGGAAGGGATTTGGTATGTTTTGAAGATTAATCAATACCTCTCTTTACTTGGTGGTGATCTTGTGACAAATGCTTTCAGCCGCTCTCATGGCCTCGTTCGAGCTTAATATGGATGCAGTGTTGGTATATGTGTTGTATAAATAGTACTACCATGTATTTGGAAGCTATAAACCAAATGGATATACACAGTTCCATGCTAATGGTATCTTTCTATTGTTAATTGTGCTTTCTTACACTATCATTAGTCTATGTATTAATACACTACTTCAATACGTGTATTATATTGACAGTTGCCATTGTTTGATCCACTTGTCTTTGCTCGCAAACTGGTTGGTTCTTTTGTTGTGTGCATTCACACACTACTCATACCGTATCCCGTATCCTTCACATAACATTATGTTCACATATGATATGTGTATTTGCATACGATTCAATGCCAGAGTATCTTCATTGTACTATTGTGTCATGTAATTATTATACCATTGTATTATATTTATGTTGTGGCGGGTGTACTGTGCATATGTTGTTGGTTTCATTCGTTTGAGCAAGCTTTACTTTCTCTATACAATCATATCATATGTATAAATTTGTAGCGCTGTGGCGTAATCCAATAGCAAGATACTAATCAAAAATCTTCAGTATTATCTGTAATGGTATGGTAGAATGGATTATTTGACGTTCAGTGGATCAAAGGGTATTTATATATGCATCCCAATATATTATGTATGCAACTAATTAAAGCCGATCGTTTATGTGTTGTTGTGTGTAACTATTCTCGAAGAATGCACGTATCATCCGTGGCAATGGAAGGTACCCGCGGTAATTATAATAACAATACTCTAACCACTGACAAAGAGGGTAGCGTATGATATTATTTATTACGGTGTACAATTGGGTAGACGATAGTAGTAATCGTCGATTGCTACCTCACGATGTACCAACTTCGGAGTAGTTTTGCGATACAATTACAGTAGATGGTATATATCGTTCACACTCAGAATATCTGCAATAATCACGTTGAAAGGAGGTAGGTATGGCATATCTCTAACACGTATATTTACGTAGTATCGGAGCAAAGAAGAGTTGGCCTTCATGGTAACGATTTGCAACTTGAGCACCAACTTTGGAGTAGTTTTGTGATACAAATACGATGGATGGTATGTATCGCCCATCGCCAGAATAACTGCAACAAACACCTTAAAGGGAGGTAGGTATGCCGTATCTCTAACCCGAGTAGTTGTGTAGTATCGGAGCAAAGAAGAGAGGCCTTCATGGTTAACGTTTTGCAATTTGTGGACTGGTCACTACGGTTCTCACTACGGTCTAAGCTTCATAAATTGATATAAATATTACAGGTGTAATCTTTAATGCTGTTTTGTATCCGCTGCAAAACGCTAATTGGGTACTTGCAAAACGCTAATTTGGATACTTGCAAAACGCGAATTAAGCCTATGGCACCAAAACGCTACCTAGTGCTATGTATGTCCACAATTAGGGGATAGTTTTAAGTAGAGAATGACAATTTTTATTAGGTTAGAATTTATGATCGATATAACCCACATAAGTTTTGAGTTATTGAATGACTGCAGCCACCATACTGAATCCCTAGTCTAGTATGAGAGGATTGCATATAAGTTCCTCTCCACTCATGAAGGATGAGAGGAATATTAATATGGTACCATATGAGCATCGGAGTATCTATGGAGATGACGACGTAAATGACAGTGAAAATACACAAGATGTGCATCAAAATTATGATAATGACTATGGAGCTAATCCATTGTTAGTAGCTGACGACGATAATGATAATGATACCAAACTACCACCGCCTTCTTCTTCACCGCCAATGCAACCTTTATCGATAGAACCAACAACAATGATACCAAAATATACACCATGGTATAACTCAATCAAACATAAACTAATCCTACTCCTACCACTCCTACTATCACTCTACATACTAACAGATGATACCTATCTACCACCGACAATATCCAATCAACGTACTACAAAGAAATTACATCATTTGGCATTTATTACAGCATTAAGTAGACATCCACCTAGCTTGCGTGTTTTTCGAATTGTTAGTGAGGTATGTTTTTTATTGGGTTGTATTGGTTTTGCTCTTTGGGTTTGGGAATGTTGTGATAAACGGGGTGTTATTAGTGATATTAATAGAGATGGTATTGATGAGGATAGAAATGGTTACAGTGATGATGATAGAAAGTATACTGATAATGACAATGCTGAAGGCAGTGGCTTTCTATCACCAAATTCCAAAGAGATACGTCGCAAAGCACATACTCTATTGCAACACTCCAATAATAACAATACAGCACTCTGCATAACTCAAGAAATAGTCGGTAATTTACTATTTGCACCACCACCCAATTCAATAAAAACAAACATTGCATATGATTTAGTATCAAGAAAGCATGCCTCATTCATTCGAAGAAGACGGAGAAGAAGAAGTAAGAAGAAGAAGCGTAGTCAAAGTGAAGGCAGTAGTAATGGTGATTTAGAAATGAATGTTAGATATCGGGATGATGGTGATAGCGGGAAGATAGGAGAAACAGAATTGAATGATGTTACTGCTAGAGAAGATATTTTTACAACCGCTGCTGATAGTGAACAAGAAATGAATGGTAGAATTGAAGAAGAAGAAGAGCTTCTTCGACTTGATGAGCCACAAGAGCAACAGTCACTTCCACCACCATCAACAAAAGTATTCGGAGCAACATTAGATCTTACAATAGTAACATGTATGTTCTTGATACTATTCACTATAAGTAGTGCCGAGGGTGGACGATATATTGATATAACCAAACCTACATCATTACAACAACATGAAGATGAACAATATACACAAGAATCATGGATGAAATATATAGCTCAAATAGCATCACCAATCTTCCCATTAACATTATTCTTCTTATCAACAATATTATTATTCATACCATGGTATAAACGAAAGAATATATGGACAATAATAAGTTTAACAATCGGTGCACCATGCTACAAAGTGACATTCCGCGATGGATTCATCGGTGATATCTTGACTTCGACAGTCCGTCCATTACAGGATCTGGCATATACTATATTCTTTATACCATTGGGTATTAAAGCTTGGTGGAGTACTAGTGAAATGTATACCTTGGATGCAGCGGCAATACCACTTGAACGTAGTTGGTTATTACACACGGTTGTATTGCCGGCATGCACATTAAGTCCATTATGGTGGAGATTTTTACAAAATTTACGTCAATGTTATGATAATAAGAAACGATGGCCATATTTAGGTAATGCATTCAAGTATTTGGTTGCCGCTGAGGTTGCTACATTTGGTATGTTTGATCCAAGTGTGAAGCAAAATCTTATTTGGTTGACTTGTTTCTTTAGTGCGACTATGTATCAAATTTGGTGGGATGTGTTTATGGATTGGGGTTTATTGGAACGTGATGTCAACTTTGGTTATCATGGCGGTAATGGTTGGCAGTGGCCATACTCCCTTCGAGCACAACGATTGTACAAACGTACATGGATATACTATGTCATCTTTGCTATAAATTTTTGTCTCCGATTTGTTGGTATGCTCACTTTGATACCACCAGTATATCTATCTCGATCTACTGGATTGATTGTAAGAACATACAATGATCCTGATATACAACTGTTTGTCGGATCACTTATTGCATCGGCTGAAATATTCAGACGTACCATATGGGCACTACTTCGATTGGAATGGGAGCTTATCAAGACAAATGCCGAGACTAAGAAGAATGAAATCAGTAGTATACAAACAGATAATATTCATGAATCATCAAATGGCAAACTCTTAGATGAAGAGAATATGAAACCAATGGCAATTGCATCATCAAATCCAACAGGGAGACGATTAGTTTGGCCTAGCTTGAGAGTGAGAGATACTATATCAATGACTTCATTGAGTGATATGTCCAACTTGAATGATATTCAAATACTGAGTGAGCTTTGTGTTTGGGCAACTATCTTCTCAGGCATTGCAATCATTGCTGCAGCTCATAGAGAGGTGCTGTAGTATACAATCATATAGAATGTATAGCACAAACAATCATTTAGATTGTGTGTCCTCTTGTCTTTTCCCACTTACGACTCGTTATTTTTCTGTAACTCCAGTCTCTTTTCAAGTCCATACATATATCAACCCAATACAATGTTAAAAGTGACGAAAGGAAAGACATTAAAACAAGCTCAATGAAGTAATCCCTACTGCCGCTGATAATACATTGCAACTCCAAATCCATACGTCGAGAATGTACTATACGCGGCAATGAAGGCGACCCAATGCCACAACCGTCACTCATGAGCACCAATGGAAAGAAGAGACTATGTACCTCAAAACGGAGGTCACTGCTATGTGGATGATATGTGCTATTGTTATTATTCATCGATACTGAATGATATTGAGATGATGTTTAGATTGAGTTATAAAAATTATTTAGTTTATTCCCGGCCAAGCAAACCTTACAACACTTCAATTCACTCTACCGACTTGTCGATTCCTCTCTAGTACCTACATAGTATACAAACAATTAGCATGAGTAGTATTGGTTCAAATGGTAATGAGGATCGTCCCGACAGTGGGGGTATCACTGGATCTGTATCTGTGGCGGAGGCATCAAGAAAGAGACCTTTCAAAAGCCTTTCACAAGATGTCGTGTCATCTAATACTTATTCAAGAGGTAACAATAATATTATGGGTAGTTCGGGGTCTTATGGAGATCAAATTAATGAAAGTATACCAGAAGTAGAAAGTATGGTTAGACGTATGGTATCAACAGCTACACAAAATATGCAGAACAGGATGGATAGTCTGCAGACCCAAATTGATGAATTAAATAAGAGAAACCAGCAATTAGAAGTCAAAGTGAAAAATCTAACATTGAAGACTGAATATAATGGATGGTTGTATTCGGCCGAAGATATACCAGCATCTTATTGGATTGTTGAACGTGGATTTAGTGAAGAGTATGCTGAAAATATGGTAGAATTTCTTAGAAAGATGAAAGAGTACACACATCAACTGAGGCAAGGTGAACCACCAGCAACAATTATGCTGAATTTTATGAATGATAATAAGATGTTACATGACGATATACTGCTGCCACATTGGAAAGAGCTTGCAGATGCATTAAAGCAATACCAAAATTTTGATTATCGAGAGGATTATGGCATTGGTTTTTTTCGATTTGACTATGTCCAGCTTCAACAAGAAGTGCTTGATATGTTTGCCCCAGTTCTAAAAAAAATACACATTCAGGGTTTGGGATTGGGCGGGAATATTGGAAGTGATATGGTAACATTCATGTCAGATATCATACAGATCAATCCCCATATCGAGAAGATAGGTTGGCGTGACCAATTCCTAAGTGCTGATGAAATGAGACAGCTTTGCAACTCAATTAAGAACGGTGCTAGTTCATCTTTCAACTGTCTCGCCGTTGACAACTCCTTCGATGGCAACAATTTACAAATGATGCAGACAATACTTGATGTAAGCCATCAATTAGAAATACTCAACCTGAATAACAATGGTATTGGAAATGTAGGCACAGATCTCATTGCCAATTTCTTGGCATCTAATCCTACATTGGGAGCATTATGTTTGAAAGACAATGACTTGGGTGATACTGATAGTACATTATTAGCGAATGCATTGAAAAGTAATACCCATCTCGGACGGTTAGACTTGAACGATAATGATATCACTTCGGTTGGAAGGCAAGCATTACTTGAAACCGTCTTCAATGTATCCAGTTTGAATTCATGTGCTGCGTCAAATCACAAATGCAGTATACATGGACTAACTCCAGAAATATCAGATACCAACATGTATGAACATCCATCAGATAATAGAGCAATGAAGACATTCACCATACTCTCAGCAACTGATGAAGGATTCTTCAATATGAATTGTCTTGGTGACGTTTCATACAAAGTGATACCTCATGTATTGAGACTTGCACAATTGTTCGATGGGGAAACTCCTGAATTCTCTGATTTTTACTTTGAACAAACAGGTCAAAGAAGTGCTGATTGGAGTCAGCTGAATAAGGATATCGTGCCAATCACTTCTATGTTTGAACTGTTGAGAGGCTGGGCTGTGCCGTCTTTATCATAAATAACTAAGACGATATGATAATAAAGCAAGGCACACCGATATTGGTTTCTTTACACTTAATCTCTTATATCCCCCTGATTCTATGTATATAAAATGAAAATCTCGTGTCCCTAGCCCTCAATGTCAAACAGCACACCTTTAACAAAGCAATACCTAAACTCCACTTTAACATTTATGTATCCTCATGACATATACACTCGAGTATTCCCTTCAATCAATTATAGCCCCCATACACCTCCCACACCTACATAATTCCAAACTTCAAACTATGTTTCAATTCATAGTCATCCAAACGCCAACACCACCCAATAATAATGTAACACCAACACTAATTGATGAACTTCCATTCTCAACACCACCCTGTGCAGCGGCAAAGTCATTCGATCCAGCTGTTGGAATGTAAGTGGGGTACCATGACGTAGGCACAGGTGTGTCCACTCCAGGTGCAGCCACTGGTGCATCAGTTGTGACGGCAGGAGTAGCAACAGGAGCATCAGTACCGTCGCTTAAATCCAATGGTAATGACATCTCTGCATCTTCTTGCAATTTACGTTCATTATATTGTTGTGTTTCTACATCCGAGGGTAATCCTAGGAAGGGATCATACTTTTCTGTCTCAACTTTGGCGGGGACAGCATTGTTAATTTGACGACGTTTGTTGTTTGTTCGTTTACGCTGAGGTTGGGTAGCGCTGACGCCACTGACGGCGACGGCTGATACTGTTGCAATAATGGTAGCTGACTTCATGATTGATATATGAATTGATAGTAGAGTATTGATATGATGATGAGTAGTAGGAGAGGTTAATTTATGAGAGCAAAATAGAGTAACAACACCTCATCGACAGAAGAAGAAGAGTTCGACAACCAATGCAACTCCAACTAATAATCGCCAAAAATGCGATGTTCTTAGTAAATTTCTAGTGGAATAAGGTATCTAAGCGATAAAATGAGATTTATTGGCTCTCTCCCCTGCCATCTCCCCTTTACAAGATTGAGAAAAGGAAAAGCCCTACATACCTACTCTCGATGGCATAATGAGTGCAGATAGTAGACAAATGCAATACGATAGCAATCGAGTTGAGGGGGAAACACATAAACATATTTCTCAAGTAAATACATACATATCTATGACAAATTAGTAATAAGATATAGTATGCCGACAGAGCTACAATTCTCCTATGGACAATGGCCGAGCTCAGGCAGTGGAGTAGATGATATTGACATCTTATCAAATGTTAAAAGTTACAATTTCAAGATTAGGAGACATTCTCGTATGTCACGTCAACCTACCAATATTGTTCGTAATGATGTCATCGTTGCGAGTGTCGATATTGCATCTACTAAAGAAGAGACGACATCTAATAACATCAAGACCGTTTCTAATAAAAGACAAATTAGTATAAACAATCTGCAACAAGTTAGTAGTGATGTCAATATAGTAGTACTAAAATATTAGGATCAATTAGTTCATGTGGAGGAGGTGGACCAAAATTCAGCTATAATGCTAATATGACTTTCCCGAAAGTCCCTCTTACTTCATACATGTGTAAATATTGTCCTAGTGGACCAGAAGGGCCTCAATTTGAGGTACGATTTGGTAGCGACAATACAACACACCCATGTGCCATAATTCGGGATATATCAAAGCCATTTGATGACAAGCCTGACAAAACAAGACAATCACACGTGGCGAACGCAAAACGAATGACTCAGTCCAAGAACGACGCAAATCGAGGTGGAAGAAGTCTTGCTGAAGTTTTCTACATGATATGTGACAACTCAAGCGCAATCATTGCGTCCACCGATGATCATCCAAACGATGACAAAATAACATGGGGCCAATGTATGAAGTTCAGGAAACCCTACAACGGTATGAAAGTAATGAGCCGAAGTGGCACAGATCAGGTAATGCTTGCTTGTGGACGTAGAACGAAAGAATTCTTTCCAGTCGCTCGTAAACTTGGGTTCAGAACAATGATACCTAAAGAGTCGAAATCAGGTGGTAGGACAACACTTGTTCCGTTTACTGGAAATCCCCTATCGTTGGAATACCCTGTGATTCTCGAGCATGACACATTCCGCAAAGGCATGCCGAAAGAAGAACTCAAACTCATTTTATTAGATGACTCTATCAAAGCACCCAAGAGAGAGGCAAATGAGCTCAAGTTTGGAATCCCTGGAATGGCACAGCCAAAGTGTGGCAGCAACGGACAACGTCAATGCCGCGAGAAGAATTGTACTGCCATGACACAGCCAAATTATGATGGCTGCTGCAAAACACACCACAAAGTATTCAAGGATAGATATGAAAGCGATGGAGTATCTGCCGAGGAAGGATGGAAGGCTGAGCGTAGAGATGCCGGCAAGCCTATCACGAAAACGATTCACTGTCCAAACGAGGCCAAGGGATGTGACTGGTTTTGCCAGAGCAATGAAAGTAGGAGATATTGTGGCCATATCAAAAATTGCAAGTTCAAGAATAAGGCGGTAAGTCTTTGCAAGTCTATGTTAAAGTCTACATTATGCACATGTGTGAACTTGACTCACATATATCTCATACAATATCATCTCTAGTCACCTAAAAAGAAGGCCGCAACAAAGACGGAGGCACCTAAGAAGAAGGCCACCAAGACTAAGTACTAGAACTGTAAGATTCCCTCATGTTGACACCACCAAGTACAAGACATTTTGCTTGAAGTGAAAAGCTATAATGTATAATGCATCTAGCTACAATATATTCATATTATAGCCTATTATAGCCTATCTCTTGTTCTCCTTCAATGAGTATAATGATATCAGATGACAATGTTGATCGAATTATAATCTTGTGTATTGCTGCAGACATACTAAATGAGAGACAAGTGTTTGGACAAAATGCTAAACAAAATGAAGTACTGGGTGATTGTTGCGAGTGTTGCTGTGATTGTATAATGTCCTAATAAAATCACATGTTTAAACTGGAATGATCAGCTATACATTCTGTTACAGTTTCTTTACATATATATTTACATTGCAACTTCTTATTGGAGTATAAAAACTATAACACCAAGTAAAGAAGAACCAAACTTATTTGCCAAGAGATATAGCAATCCAATCATTACACATATACCAAAATAAACTCTCCTTTTGATGTATGGAATGACCCATTCAACCTTTGTTTTCTTCCATTCACTTCTTTGCTGTGATTGATTTAGAAAGTCAAGTACACGGGGAGTAACAGGTATTGATTCAAGATTGTTATATACTATCCATTGTACCCAGATTGCAGCAATTGAGTCAATTGCAGTATGTTCATCTCCTAATAGCCATTTACTTTTGCTGAGTTTTTCATCAAGTACTGACATTGTTTCATTAGCACTTTGCATTAATCCATCAAGTGTTGCAATACATCCAATCGGTCGATCAAGTCGCTCCACTGCTGATTTGTATACTTTCTTTCTCGGTGATTTTGGAATGTTGTTTAAATTGTTGGACTCTTTATGTGCAAGTTTCCTCAACTTTCTTTGCCGTAACGATGACATTATTGTATTTACTGTAACATCAAAGATTCTATCATTTGGTGCATATGATTGGAATGATATCTGACCCCCATTGGCTTTGTATATCAAATCAAGTATTGTATTAATCTCACCTATTCTATCTTTTGGGAATAATCCATCTGTTCTTCTTGTACAGTAATTGATAATATCTCTACTATCTGTGAGTGTTGTTTTGTTATTATTCTTTGTTGATATGATTTCAAGTGCTGGTATACTGAGTGTTGATGAGATCTTTGCATAGGACGGATCTAAGTTGCCAAGAGGTAAATCGATATGTATCTTTTCATATTCGATGCCCGCAAGATGGAGTACTATGCGAGCATATTGTGCATGTATTGATGCTTGATGATCATATAGTTTGATAATAGTTGTCATTCTTCTTTAAACCCTTGTCTTCGATAAGTCCAATCGATGAAGATGACGGCTGAGATGACGGCTGGCTATATTATGATACAATATCTTAGATAAGTTTTGTGGATGGATTTCATTGCCAACTTTTAATTCTTCTAAACATAAATCAACTTTAGATTGGTTTAATTTATATTAAGTTCTTTGAAAAGGATACCTCTAAAGCTCCCTTTCAGCATACAAACCTCTATCACGCCTCAGAGATTAATCTGTGCATACGATATCCGAATATATATGTTGTACAGGATTGTAGTCGACCCGGCCCTAAGCCCTCCCCATATTGCCACTATCGGCAATCGCAGTACAACATAAAAAAGATGCGAAGCGAATATAATTATATCTTATCAAGTCAAAGTAACGATTTTATTAGGTATGTACCTACAATGGTTGGGTTTGATAGGTACTGAAGAGTGGCGGGCGTCATGATGATAATATATATTAAATCTGAATAATGTCAGAATTACAAGCAGTATTCAATGCACGCAAAAACCGCGCGTCAAGTGATGCCGGTGCAGATGATAATAACAGTGAGAACGCAATCGTTCCTGAAGTTCAATCTAATGCACCATCACAAACAGTTACCTCAAACTATACCACCAACCGTAGTACCTCGCCAATACATACATCAAATATAAACACTAATCAAGATGGAAATAGTGTAGAAGTTAGTCCATCAGCAATAGGTCGACAATCATTGCAATTAAACAATTCTACATCATTATTTCCTTCGAAAGATGGTCCACCAGCCACACCACCCTCTATGCCATCTTCTACACCAAGTAGTACTAATCCACCAATAGGCAGAGTTAATCCAGGCATTAAACGGATAACTCCACGAGGTGGTAGTGGTAGACAATTGCCATCACCAACTGGTGGATCACACGGCCGAAGTGACGTATCACAAGATTTATATGTTAATAATCAAGGTACACAAAAACCACCACAGAGTAATACTAGCAGTAATAATACAATTGTAGGAAGAGGTAGTGTTAGAGGTAACAATAGATTTGGTATACGAAACTCCAATCCACCGACTGGTTTGTCACCGTATGAACCATCTGATGAAGAGCCTGAACCTTCCTCTGTTGAACAAACAGTTGAACAAGCTACAAATAATATATACAGTTCAGTAAAGGGAGCAATATCATATAAGAAGAAAGTTGAATTAAAAGATGGTGAGAATGAATTACAAAAGATGTTGAATGCACGTAGAGTTAAGGCTGCTGTTGCAACCACTGAGACAAATAATAACACAAGGTCACAAGAGGAAGAGACATCACCAAGTAGTGGTAGAGTTGGTATGAAATGGAATCCAAATAAAATGATATATGAGGCTGTATATTCAGATGATTCTACTAAAAAGGTTGATAATGATCAACACATTATTGATACACCATCCAACGAGGCTAAAAAGAATGAAAAGAATTTGGGTACATATGCACAACAGCAGCAGCAAAGTAATAAAGAAGCATCACCAACTGGTAGTACTGGAAGTAATAGTCCATCCAAGAGGGGCACATCATTCTTTAAAAGGACAATGCCAAATACAAACAGTTCCGGTGTATTAGTTGGTAGGAGTAATTCTGGTGGTGAGCAATCATCTACTAATACACAACGGCCTATGCCTGTTTCACAACGATCTACAAGTGCACCAAGTGACACTTCCGATAATCAACCACAACCCAAGATTGGCAGTGGACATACACAACAAAAGATTGGTGGTAAATCATCTGACATAAGTAGAACAGTCGGTGGCAGATTAAACCGCGGCAATTCACGAGGATCTGGTTATAGTGCTGGCAGTGATAGCGGCAATAAACAACCAAGTATGTTATCAATAATGACACAAAAGTATAAAGAAGAGAAGATACGAGACTTACAACAAGATAATGATGATATAGAAAAGGAGGAGGATAAAGGAGAAGTAAAGGAGGAGAGTAAAATGAGCATGATTACCAAACGCTACAAGGAAAAACAAGCTGAGGGTAATAAAGAAGAAGGTGAGAAGATCTCAGAAGATAAGCAGCCGACACATTCAATTAAAGTATCATCCTACATCCGTCCAGGAATGACAGTTCCTTCATCACCAAGTAGTAATGCTGGCAGTAATATTAGTAGTAATTGGGGTGGTAGTAGGTCAAATGTTGGTTCAACACACACAGACAGTAGTGTACCCGAATTTATGAGAATGAGATTACGTAGTACTCCCAGTCCTCGATCTGCTGAGGTTGCTAATGATGATGATGGTGTGGATGTAGCTGCAAAAGCAGATGAAGGAGACACCAAAGAGGCGGAAGAGACTCCGGTCAAACTAGAACCACCACGAAAGGTCAAGGAAACAAGTGTACCGTCGGGTAGTGTCCGTGGTAGGTGGCAACCTTCTAAACCCAAAGATGATAAAGATATAACTCCTACTCAACAGTCTCAACAACAATCAAAGAATGTTCGAGAAAGATGGCAGCCTACATCTAATGCTACTAGCGGTGTACAATCTGATGAAGAAGCCGCCGATGAAGGAGAAGGAGAAGATTCTAATCAACCAATAGAAACAACAGCTGCAAAAGTCCAAACTGATAACGTTCGTGGTAGAGGCAATGTTCGTGATAGGTGGCAACCTCCACCATCCTCTCCTTCCAAGCCTGTTGTTAATAACTTTTACCGTCGCTATCCTCCCACGGCAAATAATGCTTATAATCATGCAAAGCTTAATGCAAAGACAAGAGAGGGTGGTGCTGAATCACAGAATACAATTCAACAGAACAGTCCAGGGAGGATCAGTTCCATGGTGTCAAATAATCGTTTCCATCAGCAGCAACATGCAAGACAGCAGATTGCTTCTAGTCCTCCGGTACCCGATCCACCACTAATGATGAGTCCATCGCCTCAAACAGTTCCTGATCCTCCATTATTAGCTCCATCACCTACACCACTTGAAGAAGAGCAACATTATGATGAAGAAGTAGTAGCAGTGAAAGAGGAAGAGTATCATGCAGAAGACGACGAGGAAGAAGAAGTGAACAACGAAATTGTTCAAGGAGGATATGTGTACAATAATTATGATACTGCCGTAATTGCTGCCAAGAATGCTATACACATGTCTAACCGTAGTCGAACATCTCCTACACCAACAGCACGAAATACAGAAGAAGTTACAAATATGGATAGAGAACAACAAGATGAGGGATTATATCGTGATCCTTCACTACATATGGAACCTTCACAAGAATTAATAGTTGAAGAAGATGAAGGTGAAGAAGAATTAGTCGATAATAATGCGAAGGAAGATCGGTTATCACAATTGGCAAAGCTTACAGATCAATTTGATGATTTGCAAACCTCAACACCGCCAGCTGCGTCCTCCCAACTTAATGAGGATCAATCTGGTACTGAGAATGTAACGTCCTTCTTTGGATCATCATTTATTGATTCCGAGAATACTTCCTTCCTCCAAGAACAAGCCAATACTGATGCTGCTAATGCCTTTTCTTCCGATCCATTTGACCCATTCGATACAGGCGGGCTTTCAAATCAAGATAAATCTAGTATAAGCACTGATCCTGATGGTGCATATCAACATAAGGAGTCTATGAATAGAGCTGAGCCTCCAGGAGAGTATCGTCATCAGAATTCTGCTGTGATTCAGCGTGAATTGTCAGAAGGCAAAGCAGAAGAGGAGAATGATGCCCATGGTGAAGAAGACAAAGTTGCTTTGCCGCTTACACCGCGTACTAATATCGAGAGCGAGCCACCGACACCTGATACAATGGCGGAATTGTCGCGTATCTCACAACAATCTTCTTCGTATGAAGAGAGTCCACAGAAGCTTGCAGATCAATCAAGTGTTAAAGAAGAGTTTGGAGTAGATGTGACCAATTTTGCAGATACGAGCATACAACAAATTCAAAACGATGATAGTACACTTGGATCCTTTCACATTAGAAAGCTTGGGTTATCAGTTGATAATACAAACAGAATTACCGAGCCAATACAAAATCCATTATCTGGAAATATGATCATGTGTCGTACAAATAAACGAGGAGACTTTGTTATCGAAGAAGTTGAAACCAGTTCATCTCCAACAACCGTTGTATCAGCAAATGTAGTAACAGAGGAGTTCAAGACAAAGTTGGCACAAGTATCCTCGAAAAGGCTTAAGATTATTGGTGTATCGTCCATATTATCACTTGCTGCAGGTGTACATCGAGTACAAGGCCGTGCTAGGGTCCGTGTTGCGGCATTGATTGAGTTGTTTGTTATTGGTAGTGGCTCGTCGAAAAAGATACGAGCAGTAGCGGTCTGGAGATGGGGTTACAATCCTTCTAGTAATGCATCGGCGTCATTACAATCAGTGTTGACGACAGAGGGTATTGATTCTAGTAGTGAGTATGATCCTAAAACATTACAAGTTGGTGATGGTCTTCTCTTTCTCGGCGGGCACGTCGGAGGACGATCTTCATCTACAGCGGCTGTGTTCATTGCCAAGCCATCTGTACGATCCTCATGGACTGCCATCCCTCTAAGTAACTACCCAGCTCAGAGAGCAACAGCCCTTTGTGTGACAAATGATACAAATCCCTATCTTGCAGTGGGATTATCTGATGGTGGTCTGCATATTGTTAGCTATGAGTTGGCAGCCAGGACAAATCGTCAGGCAAACAAGCAAACTACTTCACTACTGCAACCTTTGTTTCACATGCCTGGTGAAGCTGATGTTCGATTGTCCAACGACGAAGATTGTTTATTTGCAAATGAAAGGTTCTTTTCATTGGTCCACAGAGGAAATGCATCAGAGCCTCCCTCTCCATACAATTCTTCTGATAATGATGCGACTGATGAGGATTCCTGTATGTCACTTGCATGGATTGAACCCTCATCGTCGGGTGCTTCTTCACTGCCACTCCTTGCTGCTGCATTTTCAAGCGGTGTTGCAGTTTATCACATTACAGAGCAGCAGCCAGGCGAATCTTCCCTATTGCCACCATTGGCAAAAGCAAAGTTTATAACAGCTGATGAGCAATCTGAAATGGATTCTATCACCCAAACAACATTCAAGAAGCCAGTTGCCAAGATTGGTTGGTACGATCTAGGGCCAAGATCGCCTCCATGTTTGACTCTACTCTTTACACATGAACAACTCTCCTATCAACGTGATAATATTGAACTTATCAGTAAACGCTCTTTCACGAGGTTATGCTTGTGTGTCATTGACATACCTTGGTATGGTAGTGTTGAAATGAATTCAACTACACTAACACATCGACCTATAGGTGTTATTTGTCAACATGACAGTAATGATGAGTTGAATATTGTAAACTCTTCTACAAGAGGTGATGTAATGTGTTACTCTGGAGGGAGTATTCTTGCTTGTGGGCCAACATTATCAATTCTTAGTTCGGTCGGTGTCAGAGAATCAGTTGTAGATAGTTACTTCTCGTCATTACAGCGACCAGTTGCATCGGCTTGTTTAGGTCTCGATAACGATGGCTCTCTGTACATTGGTAGTACCAAGACGGTCGTTGACGAGGATTATCGTGATTACATGTTAAGTGTCTTCTCTGTAACAGTCTGTAACAAAGATGAAGCATCTTTAACCGCTGGCACTTTGTTAATACCAAGTCAACGGCACTGGCTACTAATGTCAAGTCCTGGAGATTCCAAGATTAACAGTCTATCTCAAGCTCTCAACACTAATCAAGTCAGTGATGATATCAAGGCAGGTGCGTCTAGTGATATTCTCTTCGAGCTGACTTGTGGTGAGAACCCCGTGTCTGGACTTGTGCCCACGAGAATAGTCAAGGAAGAAAGCGGACGACGTGTTGCAATGATGTTCTCGTCTAGCTTTTTCGGTGCCAACTATCATTCCACTTCTGAAAGTGGTGGATCTAATCGAAATAGAACACAAGCAAAACCATCACCCAATGCAGTTGCCTACACAATCCTCGACATTGAAGAAGGGACGAAGAATAAAGGCTCGTCATCCTT
>Ga0214477_100148_pt1 | contig 47404 bp, 45 predicted proteins | sample M1_20Mar14CPVII9_FD_165058 | JGI IMG/M metagenome (GOLD analysis project Ga0214477, IMG submission 165058) | Marine eukaryotic communities from Monterey Bay, California, United States - M1_20Mar14CPVII9sort6BwellC16 | ecosystem: Environmental > Aquatic > Marine > Unclassified | place: USA... | reverse complement strand
AAAATCTTGTGATGAGAGTGTACTCGATAGTGAAGAGAATAGGAAGGAACTAGCAAACGTTCTAGAACAAGTACTTCGATGTAAGTGTATCTTATCTGTATTCATATGTCGTCTGTTGTGTTGTGCTTGTATTCATATGCTCAACGTATCTCTCTTTCATTTACATTTGTGCCATGTGAAATAATAGCCGAAGGTGTCTCTGCTAATTGCCGAAGTCCGGCCGCTGCCATTCGTTTGAGTAAAACTGCTTTGTTTGGTGGATTTGTATTCCTTCTTGTCACTATGTTCAGTTAATAGGGGAGATTCTAGATGAGATAGCAATGTATCTCGTCGGAGAAATTAGAGCGTACGTATGAACTAAAGTAAAGAACATAAAAATGATCATATGATATGCACCTTAAATGTATACTGGCCATAAATCCTAAAAACGTCTCAGAAGTATCATTTCTCAGAAGTATCATCATTCATTATCATGTAAATAGTGTGTTATTGATCTAATGATGCATTGATTCATTGGGTGTATGGCCACATCGGGGTAGTATCTGCGTCGCCTATCTATAGTAATCTATCTTAATCTATCCAGAGCATCCCACAAGAGTTTACCAAAACTATAAACCCGTCCTTCGTTAACTTGAGTCTCTATTTGTGTGTTCCTCTTTTCACACTTGATTTTCACTGTTTAATTCATCTTTTTACCATCTACCATCACTATCACTACTATCACTATCTTGATTTGCATACATATTATATGATTTGCAACAATAGTCACCATCAGGTCGGCATTCACTGCAGCTTCCACACCATTCACACGGTTCAGCATTATCTTCACAGTCGGGACAAAATCCATGTTCATCACAAGTTGGGCATTGTACAGACCACTCACAATCAGGACATTTCCTTTCCTCACATTGGCAACATTTCGATACATCACACATTTGTGCACTGAGTGTAGCTTTCACAATCTTCTCTACTACTTTACCACAACTCAGACCTGGACGACCAATACAGCATATAGGACCGTCATCATCATCTTTATCATACTTTGATTTCCCCAAAGCTGGCCTATCTAATTGTCTCCGAGGTGCATATGTTCCTTTTTGTTTCGTAGTTTTGCTCGTCATCGATACCATTGCAGTACGCTGATACTTTGCAGTGCCACTAAATGTACCACCGCTTTTAACCATCATCGTTGGCTTCTTATTCTTATCCTTCGTCATGGTTTTATCTTATGTAATGTATAACCTATATCACTTTGATCGAGATCAGCATGCATATGAGTCAATCATCATGAATGACATGAAAAGAAACTCGGGCAAAGAAAAAAGAGATTGTCGTAATTATATATTGACGAGTTGGCTAGTATTACAATACAGCATCATACTAATAGCATCATACCTACTAACATAAGCTTAGTAGATATGACTGGCTGGCGGTTGGAGTTAGCTGGGGTTGCAAGTTGCAGCAGACAGCTTTCAATTGGTGGTGGTTGGTATACATATCCAAAACAGAGTTCTCTACCATCGATACATGAAAACTTTTGCCAAGCCAATAATCGATATTAAACACTCAAAGTGGTGGAGATGGGGAAGCTCTCACGTGATAAACGCGATATCTTCTACCGCAAGGCGAAAGAATCAGGATATCGTGCCCGAAGTGCATTTAAATTACTACAGATTGATGCTGAGTTCAATTTATTTGGTGAGCAACGAGATGAAAAAGTTGATGGGTCTTCGTGCACATCAAATTATGATGATGTTGGCAACAATGAGAGTAGTAAATCAAAGTCACCTCCGTTAGCAGTACATCGAGCAGTAGATTTATGTGCTGCTCCGGGTGGGTGGAGTCAAGTCCTTGCCGAGCGTATGGTAGCGGTGAATGGTGGAGATAATGACACATCAAATGAAGATGAAGTTGCAATTGTTGCAGTTGACTTATGGCCCATCGAGCCATTGCCCGGAGTACACTTTATTAGAGGGGATATCACAGCATTAGATACAGCTACGCAGATTATACAGAACTTTGGTGGTAGACGTGCCGAGGTATGTTTGTTGCAATATGCTATGTGTTCATTTGTGTTTTGTACACATCATATGTCATCTTCATTCACCTCTTCTAATTCATACTTCATTCAATGTTCTTCCTAATATATAGTTAGTTGTATGTGACGGCGCTCCTGACATCACGGGCTTACATTCCTTCGACGAGTACATCCAAAGTCAATTATTTTTAGCCGAGATTAATATTGCAACACATGTATTATGCCCTGGCGGTACATTCGTAGCCAAGATATTTCGAGGACGAGATGTTGGATTAATATATACTCAATTACAATTACTATTTGAGAAAGTAACTTGTGCCAAGCCAACGGCAAGTAGGAATGCTAGTATTGAATCCTTTGTTGTTTGCCAAGGTTTCACATATGGTAAATTGGATGAGGATAATTGTTTGAATTTAGATCTAGAAGGTGGTTGGGATGAAGATGTTGGTGGAATTGGTGGATTGAGAGAATATCCAGGACAGGTAGTAGTGCCGACGACTGTACCATTTGTGGCATGTTCTACTATAAGAGGACAAGAGATGATGGATATTCCTGGCGGAGTTATGGATAGTGATAAGTCATACTCATTTACGGAGGCTAAGGATGCCTTAGTTGCACCAATCAAGCCACCGTATGAAGCGGGTATTGCTAAAGCCAAGGAGGCTAAAGCTTTGAAGAAAGGTTGATGAGTGGAACTGGGCGAATATCACGGTAAGTCGGATATTGGAGGAGAGTTTCATCTTTTATATACTCAATATGCGCAAAACAGTTGTATATTGCACAACTTGACTTATTGTCAGGATATGGTGTAACATCTCTTCCCATTTGCGCTACAAGAACGCGTCTCTTTTGCCCTTGAACATACTATACATTTTCGGTTTATGTCTGAGCTTCTATACCATGAGATCCACATTTCTTTATGCTTGTGTTCTATGCTATCAAATACAATAAGGTACTCACCAATGCATCATCTATTCTTTATTGGTCAAAGGTCTGTCAATCAGTGGGGTGACTAAAAGCGATGATCAGAGGAGCGAGTAAGTGGCCGCCACTGAACGGTATCCTTGGTATCTTGGTATCCAAGACCAAATCAAGAAATGTGTTTGGGCAAGATAGTTCAGATAGACTCGACAACATAGGATAGTCTCAGATGGTTCTCATAAATTCCAACGAGGAACAAAACCATTAACAAAATCAACAACAACATAGTAAACAGACGAAATAGCCTAAAGCACAAGCAAAGGTTAATAAACAGACAGAACAAGAAGAGGTTAAAGAAGAAATCAATCAAACGAATCAACAAACTCAGACAAATATATTATACACACATCAGACATGTCCTCTAATAAAGTAGAAGCCGCACTCAGACAGTACTTTGCCGCATATGACGGTACCCCTAAAGAGTTTAAAGAAGTTGAACCATTATTCGATGCAACCTTTCATGACAAGTTTAAGCTTGTACGTCGGACAGGAGGCCGCAAATACATCGACGGCATGCGTGGTAATATGGTCGATGAAGGAATAGTATTAGACCGAGATGCCGAGAAGGAAATACATGCAAGCTATCTAAAGAAGGGAACAAATATTACACTCATTCATTACAGAAGGATAGGCTTAGACTGTTATGATTGTGAGTTCCGTCTCCAGTGTAGTTCCGAAGGAATTGACGAAGTATTTCGTGTTGTCTATACATTACAAGACGGCAAGATCGAGAGATCACAGGAAGTATACAATGACTTAGATACAATCAAAGCAAAGTGTTCCAGTGCATTGCATACTTTCAACGTTCTGAACAAGTACCAGACGAACATGTAGACTGAGATAGACTAGGAAATGCATAAGATGATTAGGGCCAACTTGACTTTATCTATTTCTATCATATGTGGTATTTCATTCATCAAGATACTTGTATTATGAAGCAAGAATCATCAAGTGCCCATCTCCTGCCCGCTACTGCCTCAGGATGACTCCAATGCCAGATTTTACGATCAAGTTGATGTTATGATAAGCCCTGTGTCCTTATCCCTATATGATTTATCCATTTTTTCTTAGGATACCCAACCACATGATCGTAATTGCAAAGAAAGCAGTGTACTGCCTCCTCTCTTCCTCTATTGCCCATTTATTAATTTAGATGCTCTTCCACATATAATACTAAACAATAATAATCAAACCATGCCGTCAGTTCAAGAGTCCCTCTCACATGATCCAACCTCAGTTCATGAGGCATTATCCGTCATGCTTCATAAAGAACAAACAGTATATAAAAGTTATGATTACTTATCAACCATCAATCACTTGCAACAACATCTTCCCTCATCATCGTCATGTGATGATAAGGAGAATGCAGTAATATCATCATCGGATCGACAACTTATCGTTGATTGGTGTTATAGTATTGTTGATGCTTGTCAGTTTGATCGGGAAACGGTGGCATTGGTAAGTTTATTCTGTCGTCGACTATGACGACTCAAGGACGACGATACAATATGCTTGTGCCTTGTACAAAATATCTCCTATCTGACACCAAACCTCATCTATTCATCTCTCTATTCTTATAATCCATCTAGGCAATGGAAATGATAGATCGTTTCCTTTCTCAATCATCCAAAAGTACAACAATGTCCGACGACGATAACTCACTACCATCATCGTCATCCTCACCAACAACACAACTCTACCTAACAAATCGTAAACAATATCAACTCCTATCAATGTCCTCCCTCTATATTGCAATTAAAGCACATGAACCAGTCGCCTTTGCCTCAGACATGTTTGCCAGTATGTCCAATGGTCTTTATCTCCTAGTTGTTTTTTTTTCTGGTGGGGATACCCACCTAATTTAATACCTTTTTGCAACAACTAGAGATCGGTCAATATTTTGATTCATATGCCATATGGCGGTGTTTATGAAAGCTAAGAAGCAGCTCTATCCGATGGTATGCAGGTCATAGTATGAAACCGTCGGTGGATTGAGCTATCGACGTCGCTACTACTACCATTTGAAGTTTTATGAGTGGTATCCTATTTTGTAGCCAATAGATGGTCAAAATACTAACATCAATAGAACGTCACCAATAACAATGGTAGGCGGCTAGAAATTGATAGAGAACTTGTTAATAATACATATAAAATGTCTGTAAAGTATGGATTAATTTAATTCATGTTATCATGGTCAATTCATAGTAGCCTAGTATGCTAGGTGCATCGTCACCACCTCCAAAACAATATGATATGAAATGAAGTACATAGCCGTCACTATACATGCCAATGACCCTATATATCGATATACCACTATTAGTTGCAATATATATTTGCAATGGATAGCGCAGGAGGTGGTGATTTGTGGACGATATAACGATTGTTATAAATTGCACACATCATGTGATTTTTTTGGCTTTCGTCGTGTGGTTCGTCTCACTGATCGAACCAACCACAACCAAGGGCACCATCGGATAGAGCTGCTTCTTGGCTTTCATAAACACCATCACATGATGTATGAATCGATCTGTGGAAAAAGTTCTAGGAGTTGCAAGTAAAGGTCCAATTTGGTGGGTAGGTAAAAAAATTCAGAGCTAACTGATTTTGTCGATAGTAGTTGCAATAGTAGTATGTTAATTGATTGTCTGAAAATATAGTATTATACTAATTCGAGGGTGCTCTTTCTATCTGTGTGCTTGGTTTTATCCAAAAAGATAATCTAGAGCGATTTTTAGCTACTTTACTTAGTGCTAAATGTGGTGGGGATACCCACCCAAAACAACAAAGAGATACTATATCTGACATTGAAGAAATGGAATGTTATATATTGAAAACATTGCAATGGAATATTAACTGTCCTACGAATGTACAGTTTGCATACCATGTTTTATCATTGATATATAAACATTTACAATCTTCAGTATCAGTTGTAGACGATGGAGAAGAGAGTAGTAGTGTAGTAGATGAAAGTACATGGTGTTTTATATTAGATGAGACACGATTTCAGATTGAATACGCATTACGTGATTATATGTTAAGTAATATTGAAAGGGGTAGTACAGTTGCCTTGGCATCTATATTAAATGCACTTGATCAGGTTACCAATGAAGATGAGAAACAATGTATATTACATACATTATTATCAGTTATGAAGAGTTATAACTTTGATAGTTTAGAACAAGTGTATATTGTGAAAGATCGATTGAGTAGCTTTGTTAGTGGTAATGATTCAAGTTCAAGTAGTACCGAATCGTCAAGGTCTCAAGAGGTTCAAGAAGCTGCTACTACTACACCCGTTTCATCACCTGCTACTTCAACGACATCATCTCCCGTGACTACCAAGAGTGTGAATAGTACTACTAGTGCTTCCCCTCGTACATCCATGTGGTCATCGTCAAGGTAGATACGACAGTTAAGACGAAGAGAATCTGTTTAGAAGGGGGACCAAATGTATGATATAATAGGATTTCTAGGCAAACATATGTAAACTAGTTTAGATTTGGAACCAATAACATTCATTAGTACCTGAACTCTGTCATGAAGAGAAGAGATTCTTCTTGGGCTAATACGTCTTGAATGACATTCAGATGACCATGAATGACTCTGCTATACTGGAGTGACGAGTAGCCTGTAGAGAACAGGGAGATCTAAGTCCTAGTCTAGTCGAAATAAGCTAGAGATGTAGATGTAAAGCATAGTCTTCTTCTTTCGTAATAACCTCTTTACATTTATCTAATTTACAATTTACAAGGAGGTCATCTTCATAGACCCGGGTATTCAGTAGTATCTTGGGCAAACTTGCCAGGCACAATCACATTCATCAAAAGATGGTTTAGGCAGCCAAGGCCATGGGGTAGGATGGCAAATTATCATCCAACTGTGCAATCAACTTGAGGAAATCATCAACTGATGGCTCCTCACTTCCAATATGATCAGGTTGGGCTTCTTTCATCTTGTCATTCACGGGAGAGAATGGCAATTCAAATGCATCACATTCCATTGACATATCATCATCAGTAATAGATGAACAACTAGCAGAGTCATCGTCAACAGCATAACTTGAGGATTTTGTATCCTGCTGATCTTCCAAATCGAACAACTTATCAAAGTCATTATTGTTCAGATCGAATGTCGTATCAAGTGTATCAAAGTCCATATCAATTTGACTAATTGGACTAACGATACCGACGGGAGTATTGATATCAGATGGGCGTAAGTTGATCGTCTCGGGGAACTTCATGGGTGCCGTGACACAATACATGCTTCCATCATCATATCCTACATCACTTGCGGCTACTGATACACGACGGGAGTTATCAAGAGTAGTATTCGATGAGAATGTCTTGAACGGCAGGGTGTTAAACTGCTGCATGGCAAGTTCATCAATTGCAATAGACTTCCATGACGATTGAGGGGGTGTAGTGGGTGCAATCATGGTAGGAACTTGTTGAACAGGAGACATAGAGGGAGCAGCAAATTGCTCAACCGTCTGCTGAGGCATACCCATAGTTGACAGACGAATCTGTTCAACTTGCTTAACCATGACAGATGTGGGAGGAGCAGATGACATCGTGCGCATCTTCTTCTTGGGTGAACCCTCAACAACCGGAGTCATAGAGTATGTGAGGGTGGAGGACGCCTCCTCGTATTCGGCGACACGCTTGTGATACATGCGTCGGCCAATCTATGATGCAGGAAGAGATAGAGATATCCGTGAGATCCATTGCAATAAGAGATAACATATAATATGCACACACATCACACAACATCATACATACCTCAGCCAACTCCTCAAACACCGACCGAGTGTCCTCATCTACACTCTTCCAACTCGCGACCATAACCTTATTCATCTCCAAGAAACTCATAGCACCATGACTCTTACGATGAGTACGCTTCCTTGTATCATTGGGTGATAGGTTGGGTAATAACGCGCTACGGATCTCCTGCTTGGATAGATCTGATACCTGTGCGGGTGTTAAAGTTGATACTAATGATGACGGGGAATAGTCTTCAAGTCCAGGAAGGGATGAGAGGATTGCAATGATTGCCTCCTTGGAATCATTACCGGAGGCGTGTGCCTCTAGGATCTTCTGACGTTTGAAACGGTAGAATAGATTGTAGGCTGATAGTGGACGTTTGGGTTTGGTGAGTGTCTTTGCACCGACAGATGCGGTGGTGGTGGTGTTCATGTTGTTGTTGTTGTTGTTGTTGTTGTTGTTGTTGATTGAAGAAGTAATCATGTTTGTAGTAGTTGTAGTTGTTATGTTAAATGATCGTAGAGATAAGATAGAAGTTGAAGAGAGGAGTATTGATCGTAGATTAGATTATGGAGAGAGATTGATTGCAATGTTTGTATCTGTTTGGGCTCAAACTATTTATAGGAATATGTGTGTCGCCTAGCTGTGTTGAGAGCGGCAAATTGCCATCTACAGCTCAAAAAAATTACCATAATGACCGGTACGAGTTTTTACGACTACAAATTGCGTAAAGATACTTTTTTGGTATAGTTATCTGATAATTTGTTAGTAAATTATCTATGTGTTTGTTGATATTTGTTTAGCTATTTGTTACTCCAATGACCTCCTCCGTGTCGTTTCCTTTGGTATCCTTGCCGGTTCCGGTCAAATTTCCACTGCCACTATATCTGGTCCGAAGGGGCAGTAGTTCATTCTAACCTGCCTCGGACACAAGGAGGTTTGAAATATGGATATTTAACTAGATTCTTGTGTTCAACAAAAGCGACACTTCAAGCATTGAAGAAGTAGCCTCACATTGAGCCAATTGAGCTATGCGGTCTTTCTGTCATATATTTGGATTGGCTCCAACGAGACACAGTGGCATTTATGAACGGAGTTTCTCTCATATTTGGAGCAAATGATGATATGACACAATAGTATAATGGCGCAAAGTTGCTATGCTTTTATTTGACATCGTATGGCAGAGGCGCAGAGTTTAGATGAATCTATGCGATCCCCATCGTCGAGAGCACATTTCTTGATTGATAACTATAGCAAGTGTGACCATATCTGTCTATATATCATTAGTCAAAGTCAAAACGTCGTCTGTATCTATCCAATCACAATTACAAGATGAATTGCAGCAGAGATATTAAAAGCAAGAATAACAATGTTATCTTAAAGGGCATGATTCAAGATATGTCTCCCGCTGAACTAATACAATTAGCACAAAGTTGTATCGATGATATCAGTACATCGGTTGTTGGAATAGAGATGCAAAGAGATGAACGATTACGAGCTATGAGAGTACCATGGTTGAATGATGTATCACAATTGAAAAGAAGAGCCAGTATATAGAATGAAAGCAGAGTTGATGGGGTTATATCTGCTCGGAGTTGATAGATACAAAGAGTATATGTCGACACCGCCGACACCGACAGGCAACAAGATCGTTGAGATATAGATAGGAGACGATGTGTTTATGTTTCAAATGCATGTGGTCTGAGACTGAGAGATTTGGAAAGTAATTTGCTTAGCATGGCAGTATTAGTAGTGCAATACTACCTAAGCAAACGATGTTTGGTATCGGTTCCAGGTACAGAAGTTGAAGTTAGAGTGGTTACCGTAGACATGTTACTTGACAAGTAAGCTAGCACATTAGATATGCACATATGATCACAATAGAAGATATGCATATATATCATACATCGGTGCTACTTAAATTAGGGAGATCTAGAGTACCACTCCTTACAATTATGCTAGCTAATGCTAGTATCTCCTTTCCTGGCTTTCTATTCTGTGTGTCATTTAGTCTTAATTTAAGTGAGTAACCTACACTGAGGCTTCTACGATAAGTGAAGGAAGATAGTACTAGTATCTCCTCTCCTGGCTTTCTATTCTCGTCTGATTCTCCTACTCCTACTCCTACTTACAATAAGGCAATCCCTTAGCTAGTGATGATTAGCCATCTTCTCCACTCAATCAATACCAAAGTGGACAGTATAGAGATGAAGGAATGTGGTAGTAATTTCGACTTGAGTAGAAAGAGAAGGAGAAATATGGCCAAGAAGGAGAAATAAGGCTGTAAAATTCAGGTCATTTTGTGGCAGTGGAGGCAGTATGGACGATTTGATATATCAATTTATCCAGCCGCTAGAATAAATGCCTGAATGCCTACTTGGCAGTGGAATATCAGCTAGGGATTTGAAAGTCATAGCATGAGGCAATCGTACTACCTAATAACAATCTATGTTCAACATGCATCATGCATGTGCAAGATTTTATTATTATGTGTGTGAAAGTAAGGCACAATAGTAATAGATTCATCAGCAATACAGAACTAAAGAATATACGACCTCATCAGGATTAGCATCAGCAACCATACTCTCATTCAGCCAATATTGCTTCCACAATGATACCCACTACCACTACTACAACTGATACGATGCTCCAACCGATTATATCAACGATGCTTGAGCAAGAACTTCAATATCTTAGTGTGCATCATCTACACATTAACAGGAACACCAACAGGGACAAGGAGAATACAGTACTCCAAACATCATCGTCATTCTACCGTCGTAGCATTGTCGATGTTTCGACACGTGAATAGATTTGCAAATGGATCTTTCACATTATAGATCGAGTAGAGATGCAACGAGAGACCGCTATCATCGCCATGAACTACCTCGATAGATTCATGAGCACAAGTGTCCCTCGAGCAAGGAGAGCAAGATTCAATAGACGAGAGTATCAACTAGTTGCATTAACTTGCCTCTACATTGCAGTGAAGATCACCGAGCCGATTGTAATGGGAGCTGATATGATTAGAGAACTCTCGAGGGGAGCATACAGTATAGAATCCATCCTATCATGTGAGCGTCACATTCTGGCATCCTTGAGATGGAAGCTGAATGGTCCTACTCCCTTCCAGTTCATCGACTACATGCTGCAATTGTTACCAGAAGATACTTGTATCAATATCAGATCCAAGCTTGCTCATGATGCTCGTCATCAGGTTGAAGTTGCAGTGCACGATGCAGCATGTGTCCCTCTTCGTCGATCAACTATATCTATTTCATCTGTACTCAACTCCATAGAAGATAGCATTTCATTAGATAAGAAGATAGAGTTCATTCGACAGATATCCGATACTGTTGGATATGATGTAGAAGATTCACCGATGATCAAGGCTTGTCGTAAGCGTTTACAGGATAGATCTGAGAGAGAATCTACAAATGTAAAACAGGTAAAAGGAGATGCTCTTTAGATGTACCAGTATCAATGTCTTGTAGTTTGTTAGAATAGTTTGGAAATAAGAATGTAAATTAGTTGTATGCTGAGGATACTTTTACTTTGTTTAGTGTACTTTCGTCTCATATTTTGTAGCATAAAGTAGTTAAGCTTAACTTGATATTCTTCTATATGTAAGCATTTCTATTAGATCATAGCTCCGACCATATCCCTTCATCTCTGCCTTGGATCTAATGAGATAAGGTTACCCCCCACTATATTATAGACGACAATAAGTGACTAATGACTTTTAACGAGAAAAGAGACACTCGCTCATATATCATCATCTATCACCCTCAGCCTACATCTATCATGAGCCTTTAGAGTGGCGGATCTATTGAGGGCAGTATTCATAAGGCGACACTAAGTGTTGGATGAAAGCGGGCAGTTTGAGAGGCATGAGGTAGATTGCGCTCATAAATCACATCTCTTTACTTTTACATTGCTCTTATCATATTATCAATATCATATCATCATACCGTCATCCATCGACCATTCTATCCTTACCACCATGACAGTGCCCGACGATGACATCGACAATTGCAAACAAATCCTATCATCGATGCTCAAGCAAGAGACGCAATACCTTAGTGTTCATCATCTACATATTACAAAGAAGGACTCTAATATGATCAACAATGTGTCAAGGATGAGAATGGATTTCTTAAAGTGTGCTATTTTGGACTATGATATTGTTGATGTATCGACACGTGAGAAGATCTGTGAATGGATGTTCTACATAATCAACAAGATTGGGATGCAACGTGAGACTGCTGTCATTGCAATGAACTATTTGGATAGAATTATGAGCACGAATACCCCTCGAGCGAAACGAGCTAGACGTAACAAACGAGAGTACTATTTAGTTGCATTCTCTTGTCTCTACATTGCAGTGAAGATAAGTGAACCCATCATGATAAGTGTTGATGCAATTAGTGAACTCTCGAATAGGAAATATAGTACGGAAGCTATCCTATTATGTGAGCGTCATATCCTGACATCCTTGAGATGGAAACTGAATGGCCCTACTCCTTTTCAGTTCATTGACTATATGCTGCTACTACTACTACCAGGAAATGGAGATGATGCAGATCCAAATACTCCACTCAAGCTTTGTACTACTGAGGCTCGTCGTCAGGTCGAAGTTGCTGTACATGATGCAGCATGCGTCCCACTACGTCGATCAACTATATTCATTTCTGCTCTACTTAACTCGCTAGACGGTGTATCCGAAGATAGTGTGTCTTCAGACGACAAGATTAAGTTTATTCGACAGATATCGGATGTAGTCGGGTATGATGTAGAAGAATCACTCATGATCACAGCTTGCCGTAAGCGTTTGATCTCTGTTGATCGACATTAGATGAAGAGAGCTCATAGTCATTATGATAAGCATAGCAATACATTATATACATAAAAGTATGAACATGTAGGCTGGAGAAAATCTTAAGAACTATCTTATTCAATAGTCTATACATTGATACTCTCTCCCTCACCTAGTACTTGTTGACCACCTCGTCTCACAGTCCATTCAAAACCTACACTTTGCAACCTCTCCATATGCTCTTGAGTGAGTCGGCTTTGCTTCCCTTCTGACAGTAACTTATACTCCTTCCTTTGTACCGCTACCCATGATCCAAGTCGATAGTCTGCCTTGTAATGATGAGGAACTCTTGTATTACCAGTCTCGGCCAGGTATGTCTTGAGAAGATTGAATGAATCATCCCACGATCGTTCACCTCGTCGAGACCTAACTATATCGAAGCCAAATCCCATTGCACTAAGTAGATTGAATTTATCTACCATTTCAGGAGAGACATATTCTGTCATAGATTGGATCAATCTTCAAGTGACCCATTTCAGTTTTGAATGATTCAAGATGTTGCAATCTAGTTGGCCAATCCACCTCGGGTATAGACTTGTCAGCCTTGGCTGAGAACTCAAAGCCAATATTTCGAAGCTGAGCAATACGCTCTTCATTTAGCATGGTACTTGGAACACCTCGTTGTATAGCTCTGTACTCAGTGTGGAGTTTGGATACAAACTTGTGAAATCGATTCTGTTCAGCAGCGTCAGAGTTCATATCAATACCACGATTCGTATCGTTGAATTCCTTTGGGACGTTGAAGTGACGATTCACTCGGCCGTATTCAACGAGCTGTTGGAACCTATCATCCCAGCTCATTGCCACATATGCCCGCTGTCTTAATGGACATCCAATCTCCTCAAACTATATGTTGCGTAGTTATGAGAAAGATTAGAATGAGTATACTTTGACACATATGTCGTTGAGCATACCATTCACAAACAGTAAGTATTGCTTACCTTTGATCTCTTATTAGTCATAAAGTCAACATCCTCCTTACTAAACAACTTTCGTTGATTCTTCAGCCAGTTACCAATAGTACCCTCTTTTGTCGTTGGCCAACGTCCATTACTAACCTTGAATTGTTTTAATTCCTCAAATCTTTCATCCCACGTTGCACGATTTGTAATTATTGACCATATAAACTTTATTGAATCTAATTGTTGTACACGATCTTGAGAGAGGTAAGTGTTGGATGTTGGTGGTGTTTGCTTTTTCCTTTCTCTCTTTTGTTTCTTCTTTGGTGGCTGTTCTGTCTCTCCTGTCGTTGTCGGCGTCTCCTCTGTCTTTCCCACAGCAGTAGCAACAGGAGTAGTTCTATCCCCGTCTACTTGAATCAAGGGTTGTTCAAACTCCAATCCTTTCTCTCGTAACATCTTCTTATTGGCACGCAATTCACTCACCCAACGACCCAACTCTGGATGTTTAAATGGTGGACTAACATGTCCTTTATCATTCTTAAAATCAATCAACTTTTGATAGAGTATATCAAAGTTTAGACTTCTCCAACTAATCTTTGATTCGGTAGATTGCTTCTTTGAAGTAGTAGTGGATGAAGTAGTAGTAGATAAAGATGTGGATAATGCAGAAGCTCGTGTATTCAATTCATATTCCAATGCTGTTTCCAAATATGGCAATTGCTTTGTTTGTGTTGGTGGTAGTTGTATATCATCTACATTCATACCACTATCAACCTCATTATCGTTCATTGCCATCTCTGCTACATTATCTTTCATTGCCAAGCTCTTACTACCCGTATCCTTCACATCCTGTAATACCTTAAAAGCATTCTCCATCTTACCAATTATACCTTTTAATGATAGCACGTTAATACCAGCATTTGATACCTGTCTTCTACCACTATGATTCTTTTTTTCCATATCTTGTAATTCACTATGAAGCCAATTGAAATAATTGTATATTTCTTTGTGTAATTCAGATCGTTGTTTGTTTGGTAATATTGATGATGGGAGGAGTTTTGGCTGTGCTTTACCACGTGGAGATTTCTTCTTCTTTGATGATAGTTGTTTCTTGTTTTGACCAGTTAGTTGTTCAACTTCCCAATCTGTATTACCAACAACCAAACCATTAGCATCAACATCAAAAGTTATATTGCATTGTGGATATTTATTAATCCAACATAATTTACTAGTATATGGTATAAATTTAAATGAACTTGTTTTATATCCATATTTATTTAAATATTCAATAACATTGTTTGTTGATTGGGAGTTACAAATTATGTTGGTTATCCAACCGAAGGTATGTTGTTCGCTTCCATTAATTGTTTTGGATGCGTGGAGTATACCGCATGGATGTGAGTTGTTGTTGGCAGTGGAAGAAGAGTTTATGTTACTTTTGAAATTGAAGGATGATTTGAAGACATGTTTGATTGTTGTTGTTTGTGATGGTGGAGGTGGTTTAACGGCTGCTGCTGGCTTTTTATCAAGGGTTGAAGGAGGTACATCGAGTGTTGATGCACCGACACTTGTTGCTTTTGTAGTATCATGCTGCTGGAAGACGTTTTCAAATACCGCCGCCGCTAGATTATTGTTGTTGACATTGTCATTGGCCAATGGCATGCTCCCTGGGGTCGTCTCTGTCGGCATTATTGATGGCTGTTTGTTGCTTCATTCATTAAGAGGTTTGTTGTTGAGCTGAAATTTTGTAATTCCTCTTCAATTGTTCCTTGCGGTATCTATCCTCAAACTTACTCTTGATGATCGGATGCTTTACCACCATGGACGACGAATAAAAGCAGTAGTAGTCGTATCTCTTATCAGGTGTACTGAAGTTGGACTCCGTTCTGTATAGGTTAATATTATAGATCAAAAATCATATCTTCTACATATCACATCACATCGGCGAGAGGGTGATGTATGAGCAAGTAAAGAACAAAATACACATCTAATATCCAATCTGGTCACCATCATTCAAAGAAATACCTCTTGGCATTGCAACGTAGTGACGAAATAGATATGATGACATTCTTGATACTAATAGCTGCAGTGTTGATAGTACTGTCAAGTACTATTAGTAGTGTAGATTCGTTTCAATTTCAATTTCATGATACGACATACACATCAAAGACTAATAGACCAAAGAGTAGAAGGGATGTACTCATCGCTACTGTCACTTCTACTACTATATCTCCCGCTCTTATATCACTCTTATCATTTCCTCAAATGGCACACGCTGCAAAGGAGGAATCAATGAACTACCAAGCAGTATGGTTTGATCCGCAACATACATCAGGATACAGAATTTTATATGGTGATGATCAAAGTGCTACATTACTACTTAAAGATACACCAGAAGACGATGAACTTATACTTCCAGTAAAGGTTATGAAAGAGGAAGGAGAAGACGTTACAAAGCTTATATTTGACTTTAGTAAGTTGGGATTATCGAATGTTGAAGAAGGAACATTAACAAGAAGGAAATCTGATAAAGTTAGGATTATATCATTTGACAATGGAAGTAATGAATGGATAAACAAGAAGGTAAGCCGTCGCCGTTGAGTGTGTGTTGATTCTTTTGCTATACCGGGCATAAACATGCTATAACTGTATCTCGATCACATCTGTGCTTTTGAATATGCAGTTTGAGAGTCCGATTGGGGTATGGAAAGATAGTACAAATCCTAAACGAGTAATCATCATTCGACAAGTTAATAATAATAAAGGATCAGATTGTATAGTTGAATTCCGAGAAGGAGGTAATATTACAAGTTTCACAGGAACTGCTGGTGCAACTTTTACATTCAACAACTTTCCTGGTAAAGATGATCAAGTAGTAGCGGCTAAGATGAACATGTTTAAAAGAACTTTGACTTTTGATGATGGCGTAGTTTGGACGAAATACTAATGCTAATGACCTACGATGAATTTATATGCCAACTTCTTTCTCGATCTATTTTAATCCAAAACTTCAAATCTGAATGTGTATATAATCATCACATCCATGTATTACCATCTTTGTACCTTAATACCCTTAGCGTATACACTTTTTTATACAAACGACACTTACATACCCAGTAATGAATTCACCGCAGCACTTTCATCCCACTTATGTTTCTCTAATGCCTTCCTTGCCGATTCCTTATCAAATCCCATTTCACATACCCGTTTGATAGCCTCTTCTTTACTATCCTCACTCTTTGGTGATGCATACATTGTTACCCAATACTTGGCTGTTCGATCAAATTCTGCTTTATTATTTAAATACATTTTGGCCACTTGTGCATCTTGTGGATCGGATGGTTCTGGTGAGCATAGTAAGGCTTGGAGTGAGAGCATGGCTGTTTTTATTGTTAAGGCTGGTGACCATTGATCTTTTAGTATATCCTTTTAGATATAGGAGAGGTATTGATCATAATATGTGGTATGTTTCAAGTAATGCCGTAATGACGTTCATTTAGTGTTTTTGTTCATATATGCGTCCATTGTATATACCAATTATCCAATAACATATAACAAGTCCAATTGAAGAGCATTAATAATTACAAATAATACCAATTCAAATTAATTAAACAATACCAATCCAGATTGATATTGCAATAATAAGTAAAAAGGATAAGAAAGAATGAGTTAAAATTGAGCTATTGAATTGCAAACACTGTAGCGTCTACCAATAAAACCTACAAATACGCTCACGCCCCAAATCAATATCAAACAATATATTTGTACACACAATAACAATATAAACGTACCAAACAAATAGCACCAGTTTGACTACTAACATTCGGATGCCAAATTTTTGTAATAAATCTCATCTTGGGAGGTTCGAATGGATATTCCTTTGGTATTAATATATCAACATCAAATATACCATTTTCGTAACATGTTCCTGATGGACCGTTAATTGTCCCTATTAAGTGACGATGTCCTGGTTTAGATGGGACGTTACCATCGTCAGGTGCGACGGTTGCTATTATACCGGTAGTTTTATCTACCTTGCATATTATTGATATTTCTTTATTAATTCGTCCTGCCGATGCCATTGTTTCTTGTTGTGTACTGTAGAATGCGAGAGAGTGCAAATGAATAACAATACGAGGTGCCAGTTATATTTACGACAATAGAATAAAGAGGCAGTGATAGTGGCCTATGTCCTCTATGGTAAGGTACATAAATAACCCGTAAAAAATTCATCATCCATCGAAAGGCCCATATTTTGTACCCAGATACCATTGAACTTCCACTGTTTATCATCGTACAAGGGCCCGTTGATTGACCAGGCAGGAGGCATTTACGGGTACACTGAATCATTCCAGCAAAAAGTGATGTAAATGAAGGAGTGGCCAAGATTATAAACGATATTGATTCATTGCAATTGATAGAGTAGATAGAATAGAGAAGGTGATATAATAATCATATATATTCTACAGAAGCTCATAATAGAGGTGGCGGTGTTTATTGATAAATAAGAAGCGGCGACAATAAAGTTCAAGGTATTGCAAAAGTTCAAGAAGTGATTGTTGCCTCTCTGGACCATACAACTGTCTTACCAAACAACTTATATGATATCGTATTGGATAGCTATTGTACATAGATTTAGATAAGAATTGCAATCCGGATTGCTACAATAATACTGATAGACAAAACACAGGCAGCGCATTCTAGTGAATCCACATACAGCAACAGAGATAGAGAACAGCAACGAACACGACATATACATACGCATTCAATCAACTAAGCAAGACAGTTATTAAATGGCACCAAACTCTAATATGTCAGATCAAGAAGCATTAGAAACAATAGCAGCATTATCAAGTATCTTCAATGCCTCACCCGGTACTACTGAAAATGTTCGTGATACAATTGATAATAATACCTTATCCACAAAACAAATGAGTAGTATAACCAGTGATGATATAAGTGAATCATTTAGTTCAGATCATTTTCCACTTCCCAATAATAATAGTAATACTGATACTGCTGCTTCGCCAGAATCACCTGGTAGAGAACGGGTGTTAAGTAGTGGTAGTAACGGTGCTGGCCAATCTGATTATTATAATAAAGGTAGTGCAGAGGTTGCTACCGAGAGTGCCTTGACATTGGCTAAGATTCAACATGTGAGTTAACTTTGAGTTTATAATTGTTATTTATTGTTTTATGTATTTGGGTGTTGTTTATCAGTGGGAATATTTTGCTGCAAGTGTTGCATGGATTGTGTACTTTATTTTTAGAGACATAAGATGTGTACTTTTTTAGTTGATGTTTGGGAATATCTTGTAGAGATTGCCATATCTTGATTGTTGGGGGTAAAACATATTGTTTGCAGCGTCTATTGCGAGGAGTTAATTAGAGAAGATGTCTATTTGAATGCAAACTCACATCTCTCTTCCCCAACTTCCTTTTCCTATCTCTAAATTTCTTCAGAGACTACGTCTAACCAAAAAGAGTGACCGACTAGTAATAGTCTTAGTAGGATTACCCGGCCGCGGTAAATCATTCATTGCACGAAAGCTACAAAACTTCATTACCTGGCGTGGTTCGGAATGTAAAGTTTTCAATGTGGGCAAGTATCGACGTCAAGCAGCCGATGGAGCATGCGATGCTGACTTCTTTGATTCTAAGAACGAGAAGGCAGCAGAAGTACGTCAAAAGGCGGCAAGTTTAGCACTAGAAGATATGCTTCGTTGGTTGGATAATGAGAATGGTGTAGGGAATAGTTCTAGTAGTTCCAAGTTGTCGTCTACAACAGCACCAAGTGTCAAACAAACAAGGAAGGATCGAGTTAGTATCTTCGATGCAACCAATTCAACAAAAGAACGACGTGAATGGGTATTGCAAGAGTGTACCTGTCGTAAGAGACGGGCAGGTAAACCCACGGGTGTAATCTTCGTCGAGAGTATATGTGATGATGAAGACCTATTACACGCCAACTTTATGACCAAGGTTACCAACTCACCCGACTATAAAGATATGAATGTCAAAGAAGGTATGAAGGACTTGTTATCTCGTGTTAAAAAGTATGAGGAGGCCTATGAAACTATCGAAGACGATACACAGTCCTACATTAAGATCTACAACTTGTCGTCTAAAATGTTGGTCAATCATATCTATGGAAGAATGGCAAAGAGTATCGTACCAGCATTAATGGCTTGGAATATTGGTACACGTCCTGTATTTATCTGTCGAGCTGGACAAACAATGAACGAGCTCGATCGGCATAATAGTAATATGGTTATGAGTAGGTCAGAAAATTTGGGAAGACAGGGGAAGATGTTCAGAGATGCACTATTTAGTTACATGCAGGAGGAGTGCTTAGACTTCATTAGCCGACGACAGAAGGCAACATTCTCGCCTAGTTTGACTACCGGTACGAGTATTAATGGTATGACAAATAAACGTTCTTTGAGTAATCCGGATTTATCGTTTGATAATGATGCCGATGAGGAAGAAGAGGTGACGGAGGAATATGTAGGAGCAGATGGTGTAACTCCCTTGCCTTTCCCTTGTCATATTTTATCTTCTACTATGCCGCGAGCACGTCAGACTGTCGAATGGGAAGGCAAACCGTACCTTGTGGAAATGATATCAAATCTAAATCCACTGGACAAGGGCGATTTTACTGGTCATGAATTGGAAGACCTTGCCGTGAGACATCCAGAGTGGTATAGTCAACTTGTGGCGGATCCATTCTACACTCGTTTCCCTGGCGGTGAATGTTATGGTGATTTAACAAGTCGTCTTGAATCAGTGGTGGTGGATATTGAACAGCAAGTTGGGCCAGTGTTAGTTATTAGCCATGTTAGTGTACTTCAAGTGTTGGTGGCATACTTCAGGAATACACCCGTTGAGAACTGCACATCCATTGCCATCCCTCTGAATACAATGCTAAAGTTCACTCCTGCCAAGGGTGGTGGGTGGCAAGAATCTCAACATCGACTCTTAAGCTCGCCACATAGTTCAGTGCAGTCCGATATGAATAGTATGGATAATGGCATGTATTGTGCCTCAGCCGCTGGAACACCGATGACAAGAACTCCCGTCGGATCTCAGGTAGACATTCCTAATCAGGGAGGAAATATTAGTCCACAAGAAGGAGGCATATCACCATCACCAATATGGGGAGATCATATAAGACGACCATCCTCACCACATCCCACGCCGCCATCAGGATTGGCACGTCATCAATTGCCGACTCCACCATCATCATGGCCAAAGGCACCATTCCAAGGAGCAGGTATTAAATCAATACCAAAAACTATGCCGAGAATACCGAGTGTTAATCTTGATGACTGATTGAGATGATCTATATTGTACTACAATATGTTTGAATTGTACGTTAAATAGTGTTAAATCCTAGGTCAAGTTTGAACAGCTAGTCTGTCCTTAATATTAAAGTGTGTCTTGTATCACAAAATCACAGTTTCTGTCCGTTTTGGTATATCTTCTAACTTGTCTCCAAGTGATCTAATCTTGTCCTCATACATTTCAAGACGCCGATAATGCTCCCTGAGGGAGTGTGCCCTCCGTTGTTTATCCTGTCCTGCTTTGATGACAAATAGCTTGATCAGTGCCTTGAAGTTGAGAATGAATAGTGAAAACTTCTTTTCTGATCGGCTTAGTTTGATATTCTTTGATTGGTTATCGTCGTACATTTTCAATTCCATTCCGATATGAATGTACGTGAAGTTATTTGGTTTGGGGGAGAAGGCTGGGACTTGTGGTACCCCGTCTTCACAGTTTCTAGTTCTTAGCAACAAAAGATTGTTACTCTCTTCTAATTTCCGAACTGATTGGAGCAACCGTTTGTCTCCGACGAGAGGCTGTGCATGTGTTATGCACCATACAGGCTATTATTGGGAATGAACATGACATGTATGAGAAGAGAATGAAGACGTATCGAACAGGCGCCACTAACAAACCAGACACTTCTCACCTTTGGAATATCCTCCCGACATGCCGCAGTTACAGCAAACAAAGACGCAAGTGCTCCTCCCAGACTGAAAGATGCGCATTGTTATGATTTACGAAGACGAAAGAGAGACGGTTGTTACATATGTTAGTACATTAAGGGCAGATAAAGGTCAGATGAATAGCCAAGTCACCAAGACTTTATATTGAACACACCATAATAACACACAACAAAACAACACAAACACGGACTTTCCTGTGCCCCGTCACATTTAACCCATAAGTTGGATGCTTATTTAGTATCGGCAAGAGGTTATCAAACACGCCCACATCGGAACCTTCCCCTTGGTGTAAGTAATTGTAAAATCCTTCATGAATATAAACCTCATCAGGTAATGTAGTATCATTTGCAAATGCATCTAACTCTTTCACTGGATTGGGAACTGCCTTGCCGTTAAACTTTTTGTTGGCCGCCCAGTCCGCACTAGTACGAGAACCTCGAAATACAACATTTACTCGTTTTTCAATAGAATCAACACTAATTGCAAAGACCATTTCAGTCTGTTCTCTATAACCTAATTCAGCTTGATCTTTAAAGTAAACAATTTCACTACCCTGAATCAGTTCATCACTTGTAGCATCGGTTAAGGTATGACCATCATTATTATCATTAGCAGTACCAACTTCTTCTTGGAAGATTCTCATTGATCCACGAGTATCTTTCTCAAATCGTCGAGTATGTGATGACGGCGTATTGGATGTATTATTTGGTATAGTATTTCTTTCTACTGCATGATCTATCGCTGAGAATTGTAATGCGAAATCTTCGTTCTGTCCTTCAAATACAGCAGCTAGATCTGGATGAGCTTTAATAATACGTTGAAACTCTTTTGCATTCATGGGTAGCTGTAAGGCTGCTTTGCTATCATCTCCAAGTAATTCACGTCGGCCTAATTCTCTCATGAGAGACACGGCATATGTTAATTCACTACCGAGTAGGGTCAACTTGATTAGATCATATAATGATTCTTCTTTCATGATATGATATTATTGCAATTATAATATTATGGTAGGAGAGTATGTGTTGAGTAGGATGCCGAGATCTGTGGATTGCAGTAGTTTTTTTTTGCAATTATTTATATGTACCAAGTTAATAGTTTTGCTCACCACGGCAACAAAGAAGATAAGAATAACACAGCCCTGATATACTCAATAATCTCAATCAACAAGGAGCAAGTATATCACCCCGAGATAGGCGGTCAAAGATCTCAATAATACATATCTCAATGTTGCTGCTAAAAAAGGATACCGAAAGAGAGTGACATAAAGAAATAAGGCCAGTATTATGAATGAGGTTGAGTATAAGAAGTTATTGAATCAGAGTCGTAAGTGTATATCATATGTGCATCAGATGTGCATATGTTTATGCATATCTCTAACTCTTACCTCATCTCTCTTCTTATTAGCATATGCACTAACTGATATAGAATGGGAGGTATTAATTCAAAGATTCTTAGACAACTTGGAAGATGGTACACAAAAGAATAATGGTAAATTTCGAGGTCAAGATAAGTTAAAGAGGGAGGTCATGCCCAAGGAGGAGAGGAAGACTGTGGTCGTTTTAGGCAGTGGCTGGGCTGCTCACGCTTTTATCAAATTGGCATCAACATATGATTTACGCATTGTGGTTGTGTCACCTGTTAATCACTTTGTCTTTACTCCAATGCTCGCCTCGGCTGCTGTTGGTACAGTAGAATATCGAAGTATGACAGAATCTATTCGAGTTACTAATCCACACATTGATAACTTTGTCGAAGGACGGGCAATTGGTGTAAAAGTACATGAGAAGAAGGTACAAGTTCAACTATCATCATTGGGAACAGTCACTGGAGCGTTCAAAGGGATTGCTGCCACTGCTCCTGATAGATTGGAGCCCGAGCCAGTATTATCTCAAATAATGTTTAACGATGATGGTATGCCAATAAGAGATCCTTCTCAAGGTGCAGGCGGTGTAGTTGAACTGAGTTATGATCATTTAATATGCGCAGTCGGTACACAAAGTCGAAGTAGTATCGTACCAGGAGCGAAAGAATATTGTTTCAATTTGAAGACGAGTCAAGATTCAAAAAGGTTACGAACTGCAATAGGAGAAGCGTTAGAAATGGCTAGTAGACCCGATCTACAGGAATTTTACTACCCCGATGAAGAAACAAAGATAATGGCAAGGGAAGAACGTCAACGGGCTGTACGGATAGCTGTGGTTGGTGGCGGCCCTACTGGTGTTGAGCTCAGTGGCGAGTTATGTGATTTCTTTAATCAGATATGTGCTTCTTCAGATGGCCCATATCAACATTTGAGAGAAGACGTCTCTGTTATGCTAGTACATGGAGGAAATGAACTATTACCTTCAAGTAAGTAACATGGTTGATTCTTTGTAACCTGTATTGTTTCTGCTTGTCTTAAACTCATCTATTATATATACAGTGGATGCCGATCTTCGATCTAGAGCATTAGAAAGTTTGCAATCTCAAGGTGTAGAAGTTAGATTGAATACCCGATTAAGGGATGTGAGACAAGATCAGATTACAATAATGGAGAAGAACACAGGAATAGGTGAAGTTATACCGGTTGGAATCACTGTCTGGGCTGCGGGTAATGCTCCTGTCCCATTTGTTAGAGAACTACTATCCCAATTACCAATAAATGCCGCCGCTTCAGCCGGTCGTATTAATGTTGATAAATGGATGAGATGTCCAACACCATCACAAGAAACATTTGGATCTATTCTAGTACTTGGAGATATCGCCTACCACGAGGCTCAATACAAATATGATACAACATCCGAACCACTACCACAGACAGCTCAAGTTGCGGGACAACAAGGGGCATTTGTAGCTCGTATGTTAAACCGGGGGTATGATATGTCTATAACTCCACCAACATTACCATCGCTTGACAAATCAGAAGCATTCTCTCTTCTTAGAGTGTGGCTTGTATCACGAGGATTAGAGGAGGCACCTCCATTCAACTTCTTGAGTCTGGGCTTACTAGCATACATTGGACAAGAAGAAGCACTCAATCAAGTCATGGTTGGTAATGTGCCATTATTCAACTACTCTGGAAAGATTGCCTTTGTTCTCTGGAGAAGTGTCTATCTAGCAAAGCAAGCCAGTTCAAGAAATCAGGCTCTTATAGCTTTTGATTGGTTACGGACCAAGGTAAGTAGAAGTTAATTGTGAACAATGGTCACGTACCACCCTGTGATTTGGGCATTGGATTCTGATTGTGAAACCAAGATATAAATGTGGAACCGTGTGATTGTGGAACGAGCTGTTTGTACATATGATATGGTTTTGCACTTTACAAGCAAATGCTAACAAATACTAACCCCCCTCCCTCCCTATCTTCTTGGATGTGCTTGTGACCATTGTAATCGTGTGGAATTAACTTCTGATTCCCCAAGGAATTCGGTCGCGACATTACAAGGCTGTAGTAGAGACTGACTAGAGCTACACATACAGTAAAGTTAATTATGTAATCATGTACCTTTATAAGTCTAAAGGCTTGCTTGTACAGTAAGCTTAATTATGTAAACATGTACCTTTATAAAGTCTAAAAACATGAGTTTCTGCTGTTTATGTATTACGTAGAAACTTCACAATGCAAGATCTTTTTTTTTATCTTTGAAGAATAGCTTTACTTTATTATACGACCACCATATTACTCTATTCCCATGATATTACTTATCAGGATTGCAAATACCAATCCTGTTTTATTGTTGTGTTATTCTTCAAACTACTGATAAAACAAAGCACAGTTTCATATCATATCATATTATAGAATTGAGCACATAATATCCATATATAGAAGATTTATCTCTGCATCATGATCATGCCGACAACAACAATCGCCTGCATATCAACTGCGGATATTGCAAAGGCAAAAGTAGTACCGGCACTCCTATCTGTACCATCTATATCATTGGTGGCCGTATCATCAAGAGATAAACAACGAGCACAAACCTTTGTAGATGAAAATTGTTCAAAAGATACAGCAAATAAATGCGTTGGTATGACACATGATGAGGTATTAGAAGATAAAGATATCGATGCAGTGTATGTACCATTACCATCAAAGGTACGAAATGCATTCATTAGCAAAGCATTAAACAATAACAAACATATATACTCAGAGAAACCATTTGGCGGTACAGTCAATGAACTTAAATCGATTCTCGATATGGCAACAAAACTTAATTTGCAATGGATTGATGGTACAATGTGGTACCACATTCTATACGTACAAAAGAAATGGAAAAGATACTATACAATAGTGATAAGTTGGGCAAGGTGAAACGAGTTTCTGCATCATTCACATGGGGAGGTGGTGGCTTAGTAGATGAAGCATGGGTAGAAGGTGGTAATGGTCGTACAGATCCAAATCAACAACCAATGGGAATGTTAGGTGATAGTGGACATTATCCGATCTCGGCATATGTCTATGGGCATTTAATTGGCAACTACCCACCAAGGTATGTGCAACATATACAAAGTTTAATACAGTAGGAGCAATCATAGAATGTGAAGCAGTAATGTGGTTCAAAGATGGTGGACGAGCAGTTATTGATACTAGCTGTGTACTACCACATCGATCTCAATTTGAAGTTGTATGTGAAAAGGGAGTATTGAAAGTGGATGATCTAGTAGGAGGACAAGGCAGGAGTGGTAACTTTAGCGAGGCATATGATCATCCATATATTGGTTCTAAATCATATGTATTGGGTGATTATCTTGGTAAGGATGAAGTAGTTGAGGTTGAGCAATGTGATCATGTACAAAAGCTAGTTGAGCAGTTTAGTAAAGATATCCGGGTCATTAAAGAAGGAGGCAAAGCAAATCAAGAATGGAGTAAGAGATGAACACATGACAGTATTCAATAATGACTCATACTGTCATGTGTTCAATCTTTGAAAGTGCAATGCGGGATGGTATAGACGTTAAACTGGAAGTTGGCGATGATGGAACAACAAAGTATGTAATTGGAGATGAGACTTTTACTGATGTGCCATCGAGAAACTGGACTTGAAGAAGATGAGGAGAGATAGCCAAATGAATAGAATGCACAGCTTATTGCTCGGCTACAGTAGCTTAGACTTAGATAAAGAGCCAATTATGTTTGTAAAACAGTGTTAGCTTCTTCTGGGTAACCGTTCAGTAGAATACCATGCTAATTATACTTGATACATCCATTTCTACTTGTAACCAATGTTCACACTACACATATGAGCACGTATTTGTGTGCTCCTATACCAATCTACATAACCTGATTCCATGTTTTAATTAAGCAGGTTTGAAAGAAGTAACAAGAATCCACCGCCAACCAAAGTAGTTTTCTTCATGAAGATTGAAGATGCCGAGTTAAATGGTTTAATTGCAGGAGAAGGTGGGAAGTTGGGAGTAGGTGATGGTGGCTGAACGGCAGGTGTACTACTAGTACCTCCACTTGGAGTACATGTGGCAAACATACCCTGAGATAGAAGCATAGCTTCGAATAACTTGGCCAGCTCCTTCTTGCCCTCGTCACTGTTAAGTAAACTATCATCACAAGACTGTCCAATACAATCTGGCATATCTGATATGTTGATATTGATAGACTGCCCCATAACAGAGCAGGTCATATCAACTGATTTGACGGTGGTAAACTTACCACCGGCAGCAGTACAAGCAAGCTGAACTGGACCAGCATCACATGATCCAAAGTCTTGCTTGACATTATTACCCTCCATTGAAATTGGACATGTTTCACCCAATGTAGTCGCGGCTGTCATAAGATCTTTATTCTCAGTAAGTGCTTCAATTTCTGATTCACATTCTGGACTAACATCACCATTAGATGTACCGTGGTCATGACCGTCGGCGCCGCCATGACCAGGGTGTAATAGGAAGTTATAATTCATCTTTGTTGCAATGAGAGTGTGTAGATTATTTCTGATTACAGCTAATGCATTTTCCTCGATGGTGTTAGCGGTACATGTAGATGTAAGAAGAGCAGCAGTGGCGATGGGTAAGATTGTGAATTTCATTGTTGTATCAAAGATGATTGCAACAGGGTAGTAATAGGTTGTAATGGAGTTGTTTGAACTACCTATGGCAATTGCAATAAAATTATGTTGTTAGATATCACGCACGATGGCAAGATAGAATCTCTTTATGTCTAAGGTTAGTTCAGAGAGCAAATCTTAAATTTTCTGAATCGGCCTTGATAATTTCAGTGTATGAATTATGAGTTAGTAGAAGATTTGGGAGGTTGTGATATATCGATGGAGTAGTGTATGGCTGTGGTATAGCGGTGATATATCAACGAGAAGAACTTAATAATGACCTCGTCAACAAACAACAGCAGCAACGATTCTATTCTGCCTCTATCAGATGGGACGGCAAAAAAATTACCCCCAACAAGAAGTTGCAATCAAAATGACAACAACCACACATTATCATCACTCATGATAGATGTATCAGAAACATTACCATCAATAACAACAATCCAACAATTTCTATCGTCTTCACCAACATCAGGTGCAATCTCAACCTTTACGGGCATTACACGTAATAACTTCAACGGCAAGACTGTAACACATTTATCATACGAGGGATATATACCAATGGCAATTAAGGTATTAACATCAATATGTAATGATGCTAAAAGTAAATATAAAACAGTTGATAAGTTGGTAGCCGTACATATCATTGGAAATTGTCCTGTCGGAGCAGCAAGTGTGATTGTAGGATGTTGTAGTCCACATCGACGTGAGGCTATTCAATGTACTGAATATTTAATTGATGAATTAAAAGGCCGTGTGCCGATATGGAAGAAGGAAAGTTATGTTGGTGATGAAGATAATGCTGTATGGAAGGAGAATGTTGAATGGCATGATGGAAGGAGACGTCGAGTCATGGTCAAGGGGGAGAAAAAGAAGAATGATGATAAGAAGTAGTAGTGATTGATGGAGTGTATGAGCAAAGCTACATTATTATTACAATATTACAATTTACAAACAAATGGATATTAAAAACATCAAACTACTATTGAGATTTGAAGATGGTTGCATCAAGTACAAACAACAAGTGTCTTGCCACATCATATTGCTCAGTTAATGTCCTACCACTTGAAGACTTTGCCAACATTAACAAGCCGTCATCATCATAATTATCTGAATTGAAAGACACACGATGACATCCTTCATTCACCAACTCTGGTTCGAAAACATGCTCCAATACTCCACCCTTTGCTAATCGAGATTGATGTTTATCAAGAAAAACATTCTGAGGTATTGACATTGGTAGTAGACTATAAGAGTATGTATCCTCTTCAGTCTCATCTTGATTGGAGATGCAAACTTCATTACCAAGCTCTTTGGATACGAAGTTAATCTTCACGGCAATATCATCATCGCTTGATAGATTGATTGATATACAATCCTTGAATAAATCAGCCTTGCCCTTCTTCTTTTGTTGCCTCCTCCTTGGACGGGAAGTAAACATGTGCAGTATTGGCATATCATCCAAGAGGATTATATATCGAAAGTCACATCGTTTGGGATTATGTATAATGTCTTCCCAGGATATATCATCTTGACAACGAAACGCTGCCCATCCTTGGATTAGTACCTTGCCTCGTCGACCTGATCTTCTCAAGGCTTTAAGAAAGGTTGAACTCTTTGGTAGGAAGGTATCATTCCATGGAGGTTGTTCATTCATGTTAGTTTGTGATGATGGAGAGGAGGAGATATGGTGATGCTTTCTTCTTTGTGGCACCTTGTTCTCCTTATCATTCAATGGACTGCCATGAATACTACTAACACCACCGCCTTGAATGATTGATTGAAGTGATTTCATTACACTCATTCCAAATTCAGATAGAGGAGATAACTGTTGTTGATGATCCATTGACATTGAAGAGTCACCGCCGTCATCAAACAAGAGTCTCTTTTGAGAACTATTCACATCGCCACCATGCGCTAGTGGTGATAGATTCTCTGATGCAGCGACTCGTCGATGTCTAGAGTCTAGCATTATTGGACTAAAGCCAGCATCTGAATCGATTGGACTAACATCCGACTCGTCACTAATCCTTCGTTTCTCACACGTCACAACCTTGATGGTCTGTCGAAATGAGTCTGAATCAAGCCGTACTCGATTGTTTCCAGGTGTCTGAAATGCCCTATGATGATTGTTGTTGTTATGAACATTATCATTGTACTGTTGCTGATTATCAACGTTTTGACTTCGTTGAGTATTGTCACCAACAACATCATCATTAGTAGTAGTAGTAGTAGTAGCGACATGAATCTCATCCAAAGTTTGAGCAGTGAAGAACCCCAAAGATATATCATCCGTACGTCGATGCAATGTATTCTGAGTATTAGATGTTAGTGTATTACCTCCATTATCATTGCAATGTTGTTCTTCTGTAGTATTGTTTTGACTTTGAACTGTAATGGGTGTCAATCTCCGAGGTGGTCTTTGATGACATACATTACTACCATTGTTATTTGCCTCCGCCTCCTCGTTACTTAGTAGTAGTTGGTTAGGAGGAGGAATAGAAATGTGTAATCGTGTTGGAAGGGACGATGTTAATTGTTCATCAGTCTCAACTACATCTGATGAGTTGTTGGCTATTCTATCAGAGGAAGAGGAGGAAGCGTGATGTTGCCAACTATTTGGTTCTGATACCAACAATTGTGAGGGTGAAGAGACTGCAACAAAGCAATCATTATGAGGATGAGAGTCTTCGTCGACATCATCGACACCAACTCTTAGACTTTGCATTGTTGGCCAAAAACAAATTAGACAATTTGCAATCAAATCAGAAATCTGTTGTGGACTATTTCTACCATTCATCATGTTATCGTTATCGACAACACTATCCTCACTCCAATAATTTAATGGTGATGAAGTGATTGTTGTTGTAGTAATTTCAGTGGTGCCACAACATAATGGAGACGACGACTTTTGTTTATTGCTAAATGATGAGAATGAATACGACGATGTCGATGATGTTGGTTTATTGTTATTATCAAATCTACTACTCATCTTATTAGTAGTGAGTGGGGATGAAGAAAGAGAAAAGAATTGGTCCTTATTATGTTGTTTTGTCGTTTGAGATTGATTGGAACTGTCAAGGAGATTTAAAATGGAGGAGACTTGTCCTTTTAGATGAGTTGTTAGTTAGAGGTATTGTCTCTTTGCAAAGAGAACGAAGTGGTTTTGAGTCGGTGGCAAGTAAGTAAAAAGGGGAGTTTTTTGAGTGAAAGTAGGGGCGACGATAGGGAAGCCGATAAAGCTAACTTTCAAGGCATGTTATATCATAGATTTTGAACTTTTGTAAGGGCTCTGTGTATCCCTAACCATATGTATCTATATCTACCCACAGACTACCGCTAGGTATCCATTTTATAGAGGGATGTTATCATAATATCTTTTGTTTAACCTATACTCTTGCAACTGTGGAAAGTCAATTACTGGTTTAATAATAAGATTATATATGATGACAAAAAGGGTTTGGAACTTACAATTAAGTAGTACCTCTTTCTTATGTCTATGAGGTATCTCCTTGCCCAACTGGATCAAAAAAAAGGATACTCATTTGCTCATCCACCTTTTTCTTTGCTTATCCATACATATATCCGGGCCTACTTATCAAAAATGTGAAGTACATTCTCTAATATCTATACCATTGATCAAGTTAATGGTATCATGACTACTTTTTTGCTGCATCTTTCTCTTTAACCTCATTTTCGTTATTATCATTATTCATGTCATTGTTCTTGCTCCCCTTAATATCATCACTAAAGTCTCCATCATCTATATTAAATTTACTCATTAGGGAATCTACACTTGCTACCGATTCTTCTGATATTGGTTTGCTCTTCCCCTCGTCACCGATATTGCCAATGTCAGTGCAGTACCAGGCACCCACATTTGTGAAAAATCCAGTGTTGCATAGCGCTTCATTCCTTTCTTGTAGTGCATATGCCGACGGCGGCAATGTCATACTCGTCGGTGATTTATGAATATTCCACGATAAGAACGGAGTTGTGGCTAGTATTGATGCAATTATATATCTTGATATGCTTGCATCTTGTTGATGTGATGGATTGCAGCTATTGTTGTCATCGTCAATTTCAGACAAAGATATGATACTTCTTTGAAGAGATAATTTACTGACCGGAGATAGTATAAACGAAGTTGATAGTACTGGCATTAGAGCCAGCAGTAGAAGGAGGGATCGAGTAGTAGCGGTCGCCATGATATTGGCATCTGTAACTATCATCAATCATCACTATGTACACCTACCTACACTCTCAGTTGATATTTGGCGACTAAACGTTTAATTTAACTTGAATATCATCAGGTGGTAGGTTAGCAAAGCATTTGTACGGCAACAACTCATGTACATGTCTTAACAATACAAGGAGTTATTAGGAGAAGGAGATGATGGAAGAGTGAGCTGTTTATCTTCTAGGATACCATATCACTTATCTATCTAATTAGAGTATCGAATAATGACATTGTTATCAGTACCATCGTGTATTTTACCAAATATACTTTCCTATCTGACACTGAAGGATGTACTGCATATGAGATGTGTATGTACAAATTATAGTAGAGTTATCTTTGAGCTAACTCATCATTTATGGATGGATGGTGAGGATAGTATTATTGAAGGTAACACCAATGAAGACATGGGAGAAGATGATAATAGTAGTTTAGGAAGTAGCAGCAGCAGTAGTAGTGGAAGTAGTATTATCATGGATGATGGAAGTAGTGGTGATGATGAAAGTGATAATGAAAATGATGAGGAAGTAAACATTGCAATAGACAGAAGAAGAGATATAGGTAATCAAATTACAACATCTCGTCAGATTAGACATTTACTTGAACGTTTCCCAAACATTTGTTCATTGAGACTAACTGGTGTAAAATTGACATATCGATCTTTAGTCAGTGGCAGAAATGGCACAGCTCTAAGTCCACGCTATTTATGCACTTTACTCGAAGAAGAATGTTCAGGAAATCTAGAATGTTTAGAGTTGAATATATGTAAAGCTCAGAATGAGATAAGAGGAGAAGGCTCGTTAGTATCAATGCATACAGATATACAACTGAATCAACTACGGAAATTAACAATTAAATTGGTTAGTATTGCATATGAACATGAGCACAGAGACTATCCCCTTGTCTTTTCCTTGCTACGGTCATCAAATCGTATTACACATTTAAATCTCAGTGGATGCATAGCATTAAATGATTATCATTTGGAAGCTGCAATTATGAAACCTCTCATCAAAACATTAACTCATCTGAATCTCTCCTGTAGTGGTATTAATATGCCAACAATCAACTCGAAAATCTTGCAGAGTCTCATTCTACAAGGGTGCTCTGGATTAAATAGCCTCAATCAAGGATCGTATTGCCCAATGTTGCATACTCTCGATTTGACTTCATGTCCACATTTTCAAGGTGAAGGATTGATGGATGAATCATATTCTCTGTTCCAATTCTCTCCTAGATTGTGTACACTCACGTTGAGGGATTGCCCTGCCCTAAAGTTTGTCAAGATTGAGGATTGTATGACAGGAGAAGGTGATCCCTCTTGCGGGCTGACGATGATTGATTTGACGAGATGTGTACATCTGTCTAGCGTGTATATATCTTGTCCACAGGTGAAGAAAATACATCTAACAGGATGCGTGCACATGTCGGCTCTTACTCTTTCATCCGAGCAATTAGAGACTCTTGATTTATCATCCCTTCCAATAGAACTAGTCAGTCTCGATTGCCCATCGTTGACACAGTTGAATTTGTCAGGATGTTGCAATCTTGATTCTAAACGAAGTCTAATCAAAGCTAGTGTATTGGAGTGGGTTGATATTCGAAGAGCAATATATATGACACCAGCTTTCTTTACTGACATTGGCAGAAAGGATTTAAAGATTCATACTCAGAGTGAAATGACCAAAGAGGATGCAAATTTTTGCTATAATGTCAACAATCTCACGATATCACGATAAGACATTCATTATAAGAATGAAAGATAAGCTAATAAGGAAAGTATTCTGAAATTGAAGTATCAGAGCCATAAGTGTGGTATTATATAAGTTATACCCTATTGTTTTTGTGTGAAATTGCAGGTCGACGGGAGCTTGTTGTTATATGGCTCCAAAAAGAAATACTTTACATATGGTAAAGAAAGCTCTCGATCTCCTACTTTGGAGCTGTCTCCTTTGAATTTCTAGCCATTCAATCATTATCTTAGCGGTACTGATAGTCATACATTTAGAGCTGGCCAATCAATGGCATATTAGACCCAAGTTGTTCATGAATCATAAGTCCAAGGATACCCATTTGTGCAGCACGGCCATTGTTTAACTCAATAGCACGCTTAGATTTCTTAGTCTCCTCATCCCACTTATCCCATCCATACCCTCCACCATTACGGAAATCACCAGGAAACTCACCAGGCTTGGCCCCGTTGGCTTGATCCTTCATAACTGTTAATTCCAAAATACCAATGAAGAAAACAATTTGTGCAATAGACTTGGTACCACATTGCATTAATCCAGCGTATCCGTTGCCAATTTCTGAGAATTTGGTTCCGTCCAAGAAGATGTTACCGGGTAGGTGATATCCAGCACGGGTAGTGATTTGTCCAAGGAAGGCAAGTTGAGCAATACGTCCATGCTTAAGTTCTACATATCGTAGACGATCGAAGCGTGCTTGATCACCATTTGCTACGAAATTCAAAGGATCTATTCATGTATCGTAATATTATTAAATTATATGAAAAGTAGATTGATGAGATATGAGTTGTAGATTAGTATATAATAAGAAGTAGAACACATATGTTCATTCATTGCAATGCAAAAAAATACTCACCCCACGTCTCCGCGCCCCAGGGCGAAGCAGCTCCTACTTCATTATCAAAGGCACCGTTAAGTGCAGTAGTTGATGTTTGTGCCACCTGGGATGGGGCAAATGCTGTAGCGGCCGAAGCCATAGCGAGGATAGCACAGGTAGTCTTCATAGTTGCTATTGATATAGAAAGTAGTAGGTACTATGGTCGGTGGCTTTGTCAATCAAAGATTTGAGTGTCATTTTGCTTCAACAAGGATACCGATATTTGGCGATTTGGGGAAGCATAGCAGATTAGTCTATTACGTGATGGTCTGTAGTAGAGATCGTCTTTTCAATGACCTGTTTATTACTTATATTAACTTTTAAAAGTTGATAAAGTATAATTCAATCTACAACTCCGGCTCAGGACAGTTTCTTTTAGGATTGTATGGACAAAGTAAACGAACCTCATCCCAGTATCCGCTCTCCTTCTCCTCTTCAGCCTTCTTGTAGTGGTAGTTGCTACGAGAATGTCCAATGAACAAGATGATCCTCTTACCCTGTCCATCCTCTCTCTGTCCAAGGTCTTCATTCATGTACTCCTTAATGGTTGATACCAAAAGTTTATTCTGTTTCTCCTGACGGACGGTGTCGGTAATGTCAAGTGGATGTTGACGAATCGTGATCTTGCCTTTCTCCCATGGACGACACTCGTTCAGCTCCACAGTTCGTTGATGTTGTTCATTTTCTGGATAATTGTACCGATCATCATGGCCGCGCTCATCGTCACATTCATATGATATATCATTGTAAGGGCTTTCTGTAATCTCAGCATCAGGTCGGTATTGCAAGCCAAATACAAATTTGTCGATGCTTGAAACGGGGATGTTCGAGTCAAGTATATACTTGATACTTCTATCCTCAGATGACATCCCTCCCGATGCAACTCGATAGCACCGAGCACAACGATTCGTATATTCACCACATGATGATTGATTCCCTGTTCGGGGTTCAAGGCCGCAGTCCATGCACATAATCCAAGGGCAGCATTCCATGCATTGTTTGTATGGTGAACCAAAACCATGAGGGCAACTGTTGCATTCACCGCAATTCTTATGTCGTTTATTGTGCTGTACACAGAAAAGTGACCATTTATTCCTTTTCCTTTCTTTTGTTAAGTGATAAAACTTGTTATGATACTGCCAAACTGATTCGCCTTTCTGTTTAATTCGCGTAACTACAATCTTAACCTGTCTCAGTTTCCCTTCTCTATCAATCAGTGATGTATGCATGAATTTAAATTGGGCTACTTCGACTACCAATTGCTTATTATCAAAAACTCTACTTGATTTCAATTCTTTTGGGAGAGCAGTGATGCATTGCAACTTGAGACCAGTACTTGTTTCGTTATCAACTACATCGAATTGGCATTTCTCTCTAATTAACATATCTGCAAGCTCTGATTCATTCACTATTATTGCTGTATTGTTAAATGAGTAACCCTCATGTTGTAAGCGGCTAATGAGTTGGGGATATGTCAACACAAGTTTATTCTTTCTCCTTGCATCATCTAGTAATGATTGTCCACATTTAATTCCAGCAAGGAGGATATCAGCATCCCCAAATGATGTTGTGTGCATCGTTACTTCTAATGCTCCTGCGTCTAGTAGCATACTCTTACAATCATCTTGGGATATGCCGTGCGCCTTGAAACTACCCGAGATACGAATTCTTTTCCCTCTAATTAAATAAGATTCATCGGGTGACAGTTGTGATGATCCAATACTAATACTGCAATTGCAATTGCCCCCTGATGAACAATGTGCTCTAGTCAAATCACATGGAAGATATGATGGAACAGAACGCAGATCATCCTCACTCTCCCTTCTACTTTCAAAATCAAAACGGTCATCAGCTGGAGGTGCATATCCATCCTTAAACCAGTTGAAATTCTCCTTCAGAGTATCGAATATATTATAATCCTCCACACTTTTAATATCTCCTCCGCCACCATCACATGGAAATGTTTCAAAATCAGATGATGTATCATCATCAGTGTTATACTCAATATTAGAACTTGTACTGCCTTCAGCCAGATAAAGTGCATTAGCAGTTTTGGGTTGAAACCAATCGAATTTGTCTTCTAGCACTTTATAAATATCAAATGATTGTACATTTGATTGAAGAGAGGATAAGTATGTATTTGTATTCTCCCCTGCAACCTCTCCAAAATTACTACGCCTTCTCTCCAACTTCTTGTTGGAAGTATTATCGTTTTCAATATCCTCTAAACATTCTAATCGTCGTCGTTTGTGTGGCTGTAATAAAGAAACATCATCGTCCACACCACCGCTACCAAACAATACCTCCCATTCTTTACTAAAGGTTGTTTGATCTTCAAAGAGATAGGAATTGGCAGTTCGAATAGGGTGGTGCATCTCTACATCCATTTCTGATATCATGTATGCTAAAGCAGTAGTAAGTAGACATTAAAATAACTTGGTGAAATGTTGTTATTGTTCAGTATTGTTTCATAATAGTTAGTGATATATGTATGGATTAATAAGAATAAGATGAAAAGATGAGGAGTTATGCTGGGGTACTTTAACTATATTTTTCTTCGTACCACAAGAAAGTCAGTTTAGTAATAAATAGCCGGACTACAGTTGTTAAAGGGGTATACGTTTTATTTATAGGTTTATGCCTATGTTTAGTATAAGTGCACATAAAAAAATAAATGATCTTAAGCACCGTACCAAATGCCTCAGTTCTTTTTAACCTACTATATTGATTACAGTCCCCAACCCATAGGATGAATAACAAGTACGACGCAGCATCGGTTATTGATGATTTGTTGTCCGATGTAACGGCGCAAACCACCGATTTTGCTGGCAGTAGATCAATATCACTTGACCACAACACATCAGAATATGCACAACAACAACCTCCCAAACCCCGGCAAGAACCACAACAACAAGCACAAGCACAATCAAATGTCGCCGCCGCTGCTAATGATAGGGGTTTATCTACCAATAATCATGTGGGATTTAGCAATATTGCTGAAAGTGCAAGTGAACCTACTATATCTGCTGCATCAACAATGTCATCTGCTGCATCAACAATGTCAGCTCATAAGCCGTTTTTAGAATACGCTGCCGCCGTGTTCAAGTCAACCGATTCAACATCTCCACCACCACTTCCCTCAATTAAAAATATTCCTATTATTTTGGAAGGTGGTAATAAACCCAGTGGTATTGCTGCACGTAAGGATGGTAATGATATTATTATCACAAAAGTCTTTCCGTTCTGTAGTGCTTTATTGCTGCAATGTGGTTATACAGAGCAAGATCTGGTGGGTGCTACGGTAACACATATTGATGATGAACCCATATCCACTGATATTCAGAATATGGACGAATTGATGAGTATCTTTCAAGGTGATGGCAAGGGTTGTGTTGGGATACAAACTGAAGTTCGTGTTACCTTACCATCCAAGGATGCCGTGTTAACACCTGCACGGCCAGGTGCCACCGAGACGAACAACCACGTTACCCCTTCATCATCTATGTCTTGACAAAGAAAAACACTAGTGATCAAAGTAAGGCAAAACAGCAATCTGAGGAAAAGGAAGATGGTAAGCCTAAGGGAAAGGCATCAGTTGCCGAGGGTGCCAAGTCAGGTTGCAAGAAGTGCATTAAGGAATTAGAGACGGGGATGAAGGAACATGTCAAGCATGATATGAACTGTCCACGGAAACAAGTACGGAAACAAGTATCACTTGCCGAGGGTGCCAAGTCAGGATGTAAGAAGTGTAAGAAGGAACTAGAAACAGGCATGATGTTACAAACCGATCGTCATGATCTGGATTGTCCATTATCGTCGAGTAGCCGGGCAGGCGTATCACTTGCCGAGGCTGCCAAGTCAGGTTGCAGGAAGTGTAATAAAGAGTTAGAGACGGGGGTGAAGACAAAGAAGGGACATACCATGAACTGTCCGCGAAGGATGAATAGGAAGGAGGGCGCATCATTGCCGCCCATAGCCCTATCTACCCCCAAGAGTCAACCTAAAACTTGTGTATTCACCACAAGCGTTGGAGGTAATATATCACTGCAGCCTGCACGTGCAACACAGCCTGCAAGTCGTCCATCAGTTCAAGTAGCTACAACTCATGAAGATGGAGGACCGAGCCGTGATAAAAGTGTTGGAGGCAATACAGCACTGCAGCCTGCACGTGTAACACAGCCTGCAAGTCGTCCATCAGCTCAAGTAGCTACATCACTGCAGCATGCACGTGTAACACAGCCTGCAAGTCGTCCATCAGTTCAAGTAGCTACAACTCATGAAGATGGAGGACCGAGCCGTGATAAAAGTCGTGATCCTGTTTTTATTTTGTACAAAAGCATGGGCGTTGAATACAATGATGCAATGGCAAAAGTTGCGGAGGTAGGAGGAATCAAATTATCCAATATTATCAACGATGAGTTTGAGAAGGAATGTGGATCACTAGAAGAGCGTAAAGAGAACCTCAAACGGCAGAGAAAAGACGAAGAAAAAGAATTGGAAAGTATGAAGGAAAGGAAGAAGAGGAGGGAGGAGAATGGTCAAGACACCAAGAAAGTTTCCGATGCAATTGAAGAGTCGGAGGGTGATCTGAAGAGGATCGATGATCAGATTAGGGATGTGGATGCTGAGTTATTGCCACTCAAGGTAGAGCATCAGGAGAAGTGGGAGGCTGGCAAGAAGCTGTGCAGGATAAATGCTTTCCGATGTGGAACATATGTCGGAACTCCTCAAAAAGTGAGGAATCATCACAGCAACACCAAGTTGGGATATCGTGAGGGGGAAGAAGAGAATGAGTAAGCCAACACGAGTCTTCTTTATTTTGGGTTGTACCTAGAAAGAATCATTAGGATTCGTGTAAGGCCCCCCAAGGAGAGATCAAGTTCAGAGCAGAGCGAGAGTAGTATAAACAACAGATTATAATCAATCTTTTATATGAAATCTACTAACAACAGACGCTAATGTGGCAGCTAGTATGGCGGACTTCATCTTATTATTATCGTTGTTATTATGCCATAAGTAAATATCAAACCCAAGGTATCTTTTATACAAAAACTTTATATAACCTTACACCCTACCCCAATTTCCTATCGATTCCTATATTAGTAGTCCAAGCTAGAAACTGCCTTGAAGTTGCATCTTCCACCATCCGGATCACCGAGGGAAACAGTTTGCGGTATCCAAAAGGATATCCCGTTTGACATCCAAAAAGGATCATTGATTCTCAAATCTCAAATTTTCTCCCAAGAAAATGATTTGAGATGATAGAGGAGCTGATTGTGTAGGTGGCGTAGATCGGCCTCATACTCACACTCACACCTTTACAAGCTCATAAAACTTGTTCTATATCCCATTGGATCCAAGGAATTGAGAGGTATTCATCTGTAGGCGCACGGACATACGACGTAAATAAATCTCTTTAACATCACAAGAACATTAATAATTCTTCGGGATTTATTATCCATATCTATATCTATCTACCATGAACCCAAACGATATTGAAGCACCACCTCCTCCTCCGCCACCAGGGGAAGAAACGCCACTAATTTCCTCATCCTCGCCGCCTCGGCCGTCACCAAGCGCCAGTACATCATCAAGTATCAACAGCAATGATTTATTAGATCTCACTACATCCTCATCAACACTAACAGATTCGTCCACATCATTAGTAGAAGATATTACAAAATCCGAATTAGATAAACCATGGCCAGCAACTTTTGATAGAGGGATACAAATACTAAGTGGTCCGATATTAGATCGTAAGAAGATTGATGATTGTACCAAGTCTCCTGGTGTTAGAGCACGGTATAATAAAAAGAATTTATCACACAAGCGTAATAAAACTGAGGGTGTACAGCAGCCACCAACATCTAGTAGTTTACCATCAACATCATTGTTGGTATCACCGGGCACACCGGCATGGTTAAAGAAGGGATTAGTACGATTAAAATCATTAGATTATACCTTTAGTGATGATAATACTGCCATTACGCCTAAACTTACTTCTTCCCGAAGACATAAAGCGGCATTATCAGCACATGATTATAGATTACAAGTATTAGCAGGACGTCAAGGTAATACTATTGGAAAACAACGATTAAGTTCATCATCGGGACATTTGGATATTGATGCATCACAAATCTTGCAACAAACTAATATTACTCCTGGACGTATTTCATCTAAAAAGCATGAAACTGCACAAGAAGATGTTACAAAAAGTCCTGGATATAGGAGGGAACAACAAATGGATAAACAGCGTAAGAAGAAGTTGTTAGAGGGGAAGGGTGATCAAAGTAGTGGTGGTGGTAGTAAGGAGAAAGAAGATGATAATAAGAGTAGTTTCTTACAATGTACCTTTAATATGGCCAATATTCTCATGGGTGTCGGAATGCTGGGTCTTCCATTTGTATTCAAATCAGCTGGATATATTGGTGGATTGTGTGTTACCGTTGGTATGTGTCTTGTTACTTGGCGGACATCCTATTACCTTGGACGAGAGTTGAATGGTGACCCAAGACCTGTACATTTATTTGACAACAATAACAATGGAGAACCATTAACAAGGATGAGGAAACAAATCAACAGCTTCCCGGCCATTGCACGCGAGGCCTTTGGTGATAATGGCTGTATCTTTCTTTCGTCGGTGTTATACTTTGAATTATTCAGTTGCTTGAGCATCTTCTTTGTATCGCTTGGCGATCATTTACATGCACTTTTCCCACATGTAAGCCAATCTAAACATATGACGATTGTGGCTGGCATATTGACATTGCCTAGTGCATTATTGAGAACTCCCAAGCTGTTGTCGTACCTTTCCATGGTTGGTACTTTTGCTACCGTGGCAGTGGTGTCGTCAGTTGTAATTTCGGCGTTGGTCATGTTCGCTACTGCGGGAGATGCTGTTGATAGCAGTGAAGAGAGGGAGTACAGTGCGTATAGTTCTGATGGACTACCTCTTGCTTTGGGTATCGTTGCATATTGTTTTAGTGGCCATGCCATTGTACCATCGATTTACACTTCCATGAAAAAGCCACAAGAATTTGAACGAATGATCGATCTTACATATGGGGTAGTCCTTGTGAGTTGTATCCTCGTTGCTAGTAGCGGTTATTACATGTTTGGAAATGATGTTGAGGATCAAATTACATTATCTCTTGAAAAGGAATCAGAAGGTATATTCGTATCTGGACTAACCTGGCTCATGATATTGACGGCAATGTCCAAGTTTACACTGACAATGTTCCCCCTAGCCCTGGGATTTGAAGAGATGTTAACTGGCATCCTTCCATCTGATTTGGCAATGGAACTCGTTGATTCAATGGTGAAGATCATCCTCATCTTTTTGGCACTTGCAGTAGCGATATTCTTCCCATCGTTTAGTTTCTTGTGCTCATTGGTTGGTTTGATCTGTACGATGATTGTTAGTGTAATCTTCCCTGCATTGGCTCATTTGAGGTTATTCGGATCCCATCTTTCCACCTTTGAAAAGTGCATTGATTGGTCGCTTGTTGTTGCAGGTAGTGTAATAGCTGTTGTCGGTACCATTGCCACCGTTCAATGAGAAAGGAGTAGAAAGGAGTGCCAATAGCAAATCTTCATAGAGTACCAAAAAGAATATCTTGTAAGGATGATAAGATAAGCAAATAAAGGAGATACATTACACTTTTGTAATCATATTCATGTGTTATCTTCTCCTAATATGTATCAAAACCAAGAGGTCAGACAACCTTTTCTCTCTGATTTGTAGCGTTGCTTTCTTCTCAGTTTTCATTTAGTAGGAAACTCCTTTTGGGATGTCCTTTTCGTTTGGTACCACCAAAAAATCGCACTCTCCCATCATTTATCGTCTATTCGATGTAGGTATAATAGCCTTCCACTGCTCCTCATACTAGGCAATTGCCATCATTGCTTAGGATAAAGGATGACTTGGAGATTTATATGTACCATAGAATAGCCGTTAGTAACAGCAACTGCCCAAACCATATAAGTATATCTCTGCCTATCAAGTAAAGTTTTTGGATGATATATGTGGTATATTCGCATACAGACTATCATATGTGCTACGGATGGTTACAAACTGCCACATCGATGCACTTCTACCATTGAGGCAATGCATTTCAAATTACAATGGCCATAAACTAACTGAGTGGTGAGGAGTGAGTACCTATATATATTTTGATGTTTTGCAGTAAATGATCATTGCAATTTGCAATATCATCGTCATACTCTAGCGTTTAGTTCTACACAGATAAGCACAACGGCAATCAACTCATTACAAAATATGGATCCACAACAAGCACTACATGCTATTAGCTATGAACATGATGCTAATCACCTGATGTCATTAGTTCCCAAACCAAAACGACCACTATCGGCCTTCAATTTATTTTACAGATATAAGCGGCAGAAGGTAATTGCACTAAATGATGCTAACAATAACAAGAAAACTATCACAAACCTAGTAAATGCCTCTCCTGGTATGGAAGACTATCTTTGTGGAAGAACGACCGCCACAACATTGCTAGAAGGCATGTCATTAGAAGAAGTGAATAAACTTCGTCGTCTCAATATCCGAAAGGAAATGCAGAATAACCTCAAACCAAGGGACTCTCGTACACGTTTACATCGTACCAATCAAAGTTATCATATATTATATATATATGAGGATGAACATATGATGTGCTCAAAACACTGTCTCACCCAAATCTCTATCTCTCTTTCTAGTATTTAAAGAGCTTGCCGAGGATGGACGTGAGGAGTATCGTCAGCGTTTGGCGGCATGGAATGCCTTGAGTAGTAGTCAACGTCTATATCCTAAGGAGACTAAGACTACGGCTAAGAAGAAGAAGAGTTCCAAGAAAAAGAGAGCTGCTGTTGATGGTGCTAGTGCCTCACTACCAATAGATAGCAGAATTGTCCGTCATAGTTTTGATTCTATCGAGGAAGCTTTTCAACCAACAGGGCATTACAACAATACATTCACCTCTGCCTCTAGGAAAGAAGTTTCACCTTCAGAGAGTGAAGAGGATTTGCAACAACAAGCCACTTCACTCAAGGATAATCTGACGGCAGTCCGTCTCAAGCTTCGAGTTATGGAACTCGAGGCTAGTTTGGCGAGACAGAAGGAGATTGAGAGTCAGTTACGAGATCAGATTAATCAGCAGCAGCAACAGCAGAGTATGCAGCCATTGCCATACTATCCTGATATGAAAGAGACAGGCATTCTATCAGTTATGAGCGCAGCTAATGACTTGTGTTTGCAGCCGCAGTCATCTTCAAAGAAGCAACACTTTAGTTACCCTTTTCCTTGACTCAATGATACACAAAGAGCGTCAATCGGCATTACCTAGTGAGTGATAGAGTATAGAGTATAGGTAATCATAAAACTAAGCGGTCATTATGTGATTTGGTAGGTTGTACCTGATAGCGTAGCACATTTAGTTTAGTACGGCGTCTTTATCAGAAGGTCCTCTTGACTTCCTTCTGTATGGTCTTTTCTCGAGAAGACGAGCTTCTTTTGTTAGTCTATGTCTTTCCGCCTTATTCACCTTCTTATTGAGTGTCCACAGCTTCTTTAGCCATGGTTTCATTGAGATTGATGCCGCTTTTAATAGCTTTGCTTTCCTGTTGCGTCTTTCGTCCAGTTGCTTCATTTGATCAGATGTTGGTGGTTCTTTTGATGTTAATGACAGTGGCGGATCGATGGGGCTTAGTATGAATTGTATATCAGACTCTTGCTCTTCGGAATCATATGGGCACGTCTGAAGGAGATGCTCAAGCTCCTCGTGAGGACTGTCAAACTGCTGTTGCGATTCAGTCTCGCTCTGAGTGTCTCTGCATAAGGCGTCATCTTGAACATTATTTCCTTCTTCGTCTACGACATTGAGTTCTCTGACTTCACCAACATCTACACATAACTCCTCATCATTCTCATCGATTATACACCCCTCTCCACAGTCATCCCACTTCCAATTAAAGAGCGCGCCAAGTGGCAAATGATCCGACGGATAACTACAGTGTTTTGATGGTAGCCCAGTTGCTAGCACTTTTCGTCGCTCGTCATCACGATTCTTCTGTTCCTCGCCCTTATCATAGAAGTATCTCTCCCATAGACCAGCATCATTTATAAACATATTTCTCAAGCTGACTCGATCTAGCGTCATTGAAGTGAACCATATCTGATCCAACCCGGCGACTGGTACCTTTGAAAGCTCAGAGCAGAAGGTGAAATGTTGACGTGCATTATCTCTACCCAACCATTCCGGATATGCACTCGTCAGTCCATTTCGCCGAAACGGGTGTGCATCTACATCACTAATCTTTTCTTCAGGCAGCACCACACCCCATTCTATAGACACAAAAGAAGGTAGAAAGAGTTCAAGAGATGACGAATGACGGCATGAGTTGAAAGACTTGTGACAGCACCTTTGAGCACACACAGAGAGATAGAAACACACCTATGATTGGATGCAGTATTGCAGTTGCCTCAGTACTTTCAAGTAAAGATGGTGGTAATACCAAAGCATCCTCACCACAAGTTCCTCCTAGTCCAGCCTGTCTACCTAACCGTCCCATTCGAAGATATGTCGAGCATGCCGATGATTGTAATTCACAATTAAAGTCCCCCGCTAATACTAATGCATTGAGCTTGCCAATCTTTGACGAATCAGGTTCGGTATTAGACTGTTCTTCACTCTTTTCTTGTTCAATTCTCTTGACAATATCTTTCATACTATGTTGTAGTTGATGTGTTCTTTCTGAAAAACGACGCGGATGGCCTTCTAAATGAACATTAATAACTGCCACCGTAGGGGTTGCAACTTGTTCAATTTCATTGACTTGTTTATCCTCGCCCTCATCATTTTGATCAATTTGTCTTAGAAAAGTAGTCAATGTGCGAGTTCTAACTAATGCACTGCTAACTGGTCTAAACTTATCCCTCTTCCAAAATGTTGCAACTATATGATTCCTTGCCCCACGATGCTTACTTACTTCATGTATAGATGTTGGTATCACATCTCTATCGTCTTCCTGTGCAATCCCATCATATCCATATTTTGATAATATTGGCGCTATATCTTCTTTAAACGACTGGAGTTCGCATTCTTGTAAACATATAATATCTGATTTACTATGTAGTAGTATTTCTATTATACGTTTTACACGCTTTGGCCAAGGGTGTGGATGTACTCGTGATGTAGAAGTAACAATTTGATTATCATCAATAGATTGGCCTAGTGCCACTTGTGTAATTCTCTTTCTTTTATATTGAGATTCATACAATTGCTGCGCCAATATGTTCCAACTGAGAACAGAAAATGGTTTAGGCTGTTGATTTGAATTGGGAGGATATTCTTCAAGACATTCACTGTCATCAAGGGTATCAACCCAGTGTATTATTTCCTTCTTAACAGAGGTACTACTACGGCCGCCTCCGAATCCGTCAACACCATTACTATGCTTCACCAAGAATTTACTGTACCTACTAAAATTATCTGGCGTATCTGGCAAATCACGTTCATCACTGCTGCTGGAGTACAATGCAATAGATGTTGTTGATTGCAATGACCGGAAACCAGATGTTTTGGTGGAATGGTTAACAAATGCACATCTTGTGAGCCTCCGACGAGAAGATGCTATGATATTAGCATCATTATTCCGGTACGAAAATAATAATGAATTACTGATATAGGACAGTAGCGACGGCATCATTATTAGATATATTAAGAGCCTAGCCAACCAAACTTCACCTCCTAGCACTTTGCACATTGTTTTGAAAATGGCGAGCCAACCTCTTCATGAATGTGCGAGTCAACCTCATAGCGCCTACCATTGGTTAAACTCCCTAACTGAATGACTCGGCTTTAGCCGAACTGGAGCAAAACCCAATATACCGTTCAAAACAGGGAGTCTGCATCTTCCTAGTCCTAGAGATTTGTCGTTTGGATAGTACAAATAAAGACAGACAAATGCAATGTTCAGCTTATACTTTCTTCTTCTCTACTACATATCTTTACCACACACACAAACACTTAACTAACATAAATCTATACATTCCTAAGCTCGTGCTTTGCACAAACTGCATTCATTTTTGTCACAGGATAACATATATATACACATTTGATAATGACCACACTATATCAATCCTTCCTTCTCCTCACTTGTCTGTTCACGGCAGTAGTCGACTCCGTATTCCCCCCATTCGACACAACCATGCACTTCTCCTCCCACTCATCACGCTGATGACATACATAACCATCTATACAATCAATGTCTGAGTCACAGTCTCCTGTAGAGTGTGTAAAAGAGAGTGCATAAGATGTAAGCAAATAGTGTTCGAATGATTAAACCGTGTCAACAGATAGATGACGGAAAGTAATACACCCCTTCACATCTCCCACATCTAGACTCTCAATCTTACTATTTTCTTAGCATGTTGCACCAGTGGCTTGACAGATAAAAGAACCGGAACCCTGCCCATTTTTACAACACTGTGGAGTTGCACCGGAACAATTGCAAAGATTATTTGATACAATGCTTCCACTACCACAATTGTTTTCACAACTTGCCCCATTGCAGCAATAAGTTTTGCTACAAGAGCCTGGGCCTGGGGTAAAAAATGGATCTCCAGCATTACCAGTAGCTCCCTCAAATATAGTACATGCTGAGCCAACAATAGTTAACCTATCACAAGATGTGTCAGGGCCTGGAACCAAATCACCTTGAGTGTTTGTGTCTCCACCTTCTGTGCAAAGAACACATTGATTGTTCTGTACAAACCTATTTGCTTCACATGCACACGCTGTGTTTACAGCAGATGGATCATCACCAGCATCATTTGTTGAAAATGCTGGACAATTAACACATACATTTGACGACACGTACTGATTCACAAGGCATAAAGCAGGAGAAGTTGTCGTCGTTGGACTGGCCGAGGGCGATTG
>Ga0214477_100147_pt1 | contig 47504 bp, 32 predicted proteins | sample M1_20Mar14CPVII9_FD_165058 | JGI IMG/M metagenome (GOLD analysis project Ga0214477, IMG submission 165058) | Marine eukaryotic communities from Monterey Bay, California, United States - M1_20Mar14CPVII9sort6BwellC16 | ecosystem: Environmental > Aquatic > Marine > Unclassified | place: USA... | reverse complement strand
AAGTCATGTCTGATGCTGAGAATGTTCCTGGAGTTGTATCAAGAATGAATCAACAACAAGTAGAAGACGTGGAACTCATTCCTATATCCGAAATGAAGGGCATTAACAAGGTAAATGTAGATGACAAAGTAATAGTGTGTAAGAAAGGTGCCTTCTACAACAAGGAGGGCATCGTAAAGCAGGTTGGGAAGAAGATACAAGTGGCCGTCGGTAATGTGCCAGTTCGATTAACAACAAAGGAAATAGCATTCCCACCTTCCAATAGAGCTCAACAGCCGAGCAGTGCCAATGGAGGAGGACCAAAGATGAGTAAGATGGCTCAAAGGGCAATGGAGTTAGATTCCACTGCCGACTCTCCTGTTGATATGTCATCCTCTCCAACATCAAGAGATAAAGGCACACAAATGAAGACTAAATCAAATACAGTAGACTGTTTGGGATTGAACTTTGAAGAATCCAAGAGGAAATGTATCACTGCATTCAGTGCTGCCGTTATGCAAAATCGTTCGGTTGTATATATACTACACGGTCATGGTACTGGGGTACTAAAGAAGAAGATACGATCGTGGCTTCAGAGTGATAGACAATGGGTAAAGAAGTACAGTGCCGCAGATCAAGCCGATGGTGGGGATGCCTTGACAAAGGTTGAACTCAAGAAACAAAACCTATTTTAATGCTTAAATAAGCAGATGATTTATATCCACCTTAGGAGTTATATATCAGATGTGCTGCTTACCAAGATGCGTCATCCCTGCTTTTACTTATCACCCTTGAAAACATACTAATTTTCTTATCTGCTAGAGATTCTTCGAAGTGTTCTCTAAAGATTCTTTCATATTCATCCTCACGAGTCACAAATCCATTCTCTTCTAACCACGAGCCAGGATTTGTAATAACTGCATCATTCTGCCGGTGGTATCGAATGGATCGAAAGGCCACATTTTCATTTTCATGGTCTACCACAGCTACAAACTGTTTGACATAACTTTTTCTTTCCTGGCCTACTATCTCATTGTTATTTGGTATGAAAATATCAGTTGCCCCACTCCTATCTATCGTTGCATGTTTCCTCCGTGAAAAGGTATACGTTTCGTTTGTTCTAAGTTGGCTCTCGTGATATGTGTACCTCTTCAAATGAAGACTATTTAACGCACCATAAATACCGTAGGTTTCGTGTTCTGGACCTGACTTCCCTGCCTCTTTTAGTTTGTATCCTTCATCAGTTATGCTTAATACTGCATAATCTTTATCCGCATCGACATCATTTGGTCTTAGAAAGTACGGGAAGAGACCAGACGATATAGCCTTCATACCACCACGCTTATCAAATGCCACTGCAATTTCATCATCCGTGGAGACAACAGGACCCTTGCCAATATTGCGATACCATCGTACTTTTATTGCAAGTAACAATCTTTCCATACCCAAAAATTCAGCTAAAGATAATACGTCGGTATCAATATCATCAACTTTTATATTCCCACGACGCATATACGCTAATAATATTTTGAATGGAACTGGATCTTGGTCAATAAATATCTCATCATCGCCATTATTTGATTCAATCCAATTATCAGATAAAGAAGCAAAGTAGGCAGAATTTGAGGTGAGTGTTGACGCTGATGTGATAAACTTTGTACCGCCGACGTCTAATACTACACGGTCTGATGCACCTAAGGAACGTCTCTGTCGTTTAGCTGGAGGCTGCCCTTCGATATTATCGTTGTTGGAGGACATAGCGTATATGATTTGATATAGCAACTATTCAATACTCAAGAGTACACCAAAAAGATAGAATTTTGTGCAAAGATTTGTGTAGGTTGTCGTACGTTTCGTATACCCTCGATCGCCACACACTACTACGGCAATATCAACTTTATTATACAGGTATAAAATGCCACGATATGTCAGCTCTACTATATCTCAGTAACTTCCTTGTATGCGCCACATGCCACAACAATTATTTACAAATGTTTTACACTCTCATAAAAAGATACCGGCTAGGATACCACACAAAATTAACTCAATATTATTATTATAATATGTGATATGTGTATGTTGCCATCGTAAAGAAGTAAGAGTGGTCCTCTATCAACATGAATAATCCTATTGGCAGTGGTGGAGGAGGTAAAGCTGCTCAACAGCGGCAACATCGTCCGGCGGCTGTGTCGAATCCGTACCTCAAAAAGGCCACAAATAGCAAACCAATGACGAAAATTAAACATGATGGTGCACCTTCAACTAATAACCACCAAATAAAGAAGTCTGCCGTTACCCCTGCCATGTCCAGGAAACCAGTGGGTATAACACCTAAAGTGATACGAAATAATACTGCTACGAATCCGTATGCTACTACTCAAAAGGTACCGCAACAGCACAGCAACATGATATCAGTAACTCCTACACCTAAAAAACCAATTTCACATGCACCATCATCGTCCCATAAACATACATCACAAACTAAAAAGAACGCGGCAGTATCATCTGACCCACAAATCAAACAACAACCGCAGCAACCTATCAAACGTCGTATACCAACAACAAAACAATCACTAAAACAACAAATAGCACATCTCAAACAACAAAAGAAATTACACCTCCTACAAAAGCAACAAGAAAAACAACGTATAGCACATGAAAAGGAAATAAAACGTATACAATTATTACAAGAGAAACAATTACGTATTAAAGAATTAAACGAACGGAAAGAATTTGTTAAAGATTGTCTTGATAAGTTAGTTTTGGGTGTCGAACAGAGGATTAAGTTAGAAAAAAAGAGTGGTGTACATTATTCAATTGGTGAGTGTATGAATGGTATTATTAGTACTATTGAAGAAAAGGATAAGAAGGAGAGGATTAATAAGGCCAAGATTGTTAATAAGAAGGTGGTTCCACAAGTTCAACAAAGATATAATGTGCACAAACAACCAAACGGTTATCCAATTCAAGAGCCAGTCAGAACCAAGGAGACGATGGCTATGAGAAAGCAAGATGAGGTTGTTGTCGATATAATGCAGAGGATGAGAAGTAATGATATACTTATTATCAATCGCTTAAAGCAGCAGGGTGGTCATCTTCCGCCATATTATGGGGAATATAATGCTCCGCCGGCTCCTAGCCCTCAACAATCGCAGGAAATGGTAGTGCGTCAACAAGAGAAATATCTTGCAAATACCCTTCCAGTAACAGAGCATTATGCTCTTGTTCATGGATCAATTATACGATTGCAACATGAGGAGAATATGATAGCATATCATCGTGGACTTCCTCCTGTTCATCGTGTTCTTGGACAACTTCCGCTACCATTTACCCAACAGCAATCGACGCCGCAAGCTCAAGTATTGCAAACTAAAGCTGTTAAACAACCTCCTTCAGCCCCTACCGCTCGTCAATACCAAGTACCATTCCATCCAACACCCGTAACACATCCATACAGTCCATACAATAAGACACATTACATGTATCCACACGATGTGCATATGACTAAACAAAAGGCAAGTGATTCATTTGGTGTTACACTTCGATGGGAAAGTAAAGTTGGCTTGGTCCCTACTGGAACGACATATCAACGAGTGGAATTTGCGGCAATGTCAGTGGTTAATACAAACAAGGCAACACCATCGACTAAAGCTGTATTACATCCCGATGATATTATATTAAGTATTAATGGGAAAGCAATCGGTAATATGTTGTTCAAATCAGCTTGTCAGCTTATTGGATCGACTTCTATGATGTGCCCAAACACGGGAGCTGTTACTTGTGTATTAAAAGTGGCAAAAAAGGTCCAAGTAGTAAATGGGCCTGTTAGTTATAATAATGGGAACATGACACAAGTTATGTCTGCCCCCGGGTCAATTCAAATGGCGGCAACACCCATGATTCCCTTCCATTGTGTTGAGAACAAGGTACTGAGTGGTGAATTCTCTCCGTTGGAATGGAGTGCATTAGTAAGAGGTTTGTCAACAGTACCACAGGAACTATTCTCAGGAATGGCTATCCTTCCTACATCTACCAAGGACGTACTAACAGCTATATTAAAGCATGATGAGTATGGCAAGCTTCTTAAACTGAGGAGTATTGAAACATTGGAGAAGAAGTTGGCATATGAATCAAACCAAATTAACCAATACATGAATGGCAAGGCTTTCCAAACTGAGACAAGTAAGTGGCTACTCGAGATTTCCCAGGACGTTACAAATAAGCATAATACACAGTTTGGCAAGCCTCTTACCGATGCTGAACGAACAAGACTACGTCAAGCTCCCCGGCCATCAAAGGGTTGCAAATGTGGTAGTTCATCTCACATGTATATTAATGATCCACAGTGTGTACTTTATCGAGACTTGAGGCAGTACTGTGCCGATAACTCGATTGATATTACCAATGTTGGGAAGGCTAAAGGTATGTCAGCAGCTAATGCCAAGATCATTTTACAAAAGAAGAAGAATGCCAAAACATTGTCGGAGAAGCAAGTCCTCGATCGATTCATTAAGGCACAAGCCACAAGGGCAGCCGAGCAGGCTGAGGCAGAGTTTGTACTAGAGATGGAGAAGATTCAAATCAACCAAATGAAGAAGGCAGTGTTTTCCCCTCCATCATTAACCACAGTAGTCTTATCGGCGGTGGCATCAGTCATGGACTATTCATCTACTCGTTATGAAGCGTTTGTCTTGAATGATGATGAAGAGAGTGAGGCCACAAAGGCCAGGATTAATGACGTGCTCGTTGATGTATTCGGGAAGGATTTGACAGCCTCGGTCGGTATTACCAAAAAAGAAGAGTCTCCGAAGCATGATTCATCTGATGACTCCGATTCGGATGATAGTGATGACGATGACGTTCCTCTCATTCAACTCGTACAAAGTAACGGTGCTAAACGAGCAGCTACTACTAAACCCAGGGAGTTATCACCATCGAAGAAGAAGGCAAAGCCAAGTGATGAGAAGGCAACTCCAAGTCCTTACTTTTTAGCTTTGATTCTCAAAACAATCAGTACAACCCATGGTCATGTGTTCAAAGGTAAGATGCTTTCAAAATTGCATATTAATATTGGTTTCTACTTGTATCATCTCTCAACCTCTTCTTCTACTGCTTGTTGACCTTACAGAACCATCTCATGCGGATTGTGCTTGGAACCAACGCCATCGTTCTACACTATCTACTCCTCTTTCAAAGTCAGTCATGTACAAAGGCAATCCAAGAACACCAGATACGCTCTCCTTTGAAAAGATTCACTACGTCATTGAAGACCAGATGCTGACACACCTAGAAGAGCTTTGGTTAGATAACCCAAATACTACTCTAATGGAGATACATGAAAGGACGAAGAACTTTCCCAACTATTCAAAGATTTGGCTTTATGAATGGATAGTCGCTCACCTCTCTTCGGATTCCATGACGGGTTTACGACATGAAATCAATTGTTTAATCAGTGAAGGTGTATTAAAAGTAAGATCTAATGGCTTTATTGTATTTGGGGATGACTGGGAGAAGAAAGTCCCGCGTATGGTATTGAATGAAATGAGAGAATTATGGGGATCCAGATTAGATGTTTACAACTTCTACTGTATCAACAAAAGAATCAAATCTAACTTACTGTCAGAACACGATGATGAAAAAGATGATGAAGAATTGAAGCTACGAAGAGACGTCTTCATTGAAAACTTTAATAGTTACAAATGTAAGAAGGTTGGTATGGGAGAGTTTGGTGTTTAAGGTGTAATTAATGTTGATCGATAAGTTAAGTTAAGTAAGTTACTAGCATCATGAAGTAGTACTTCCGCTTATCACCTTGCACTCACAGCCGCATCCAGAGGGGCACATATTCTGCTCTTTAAACCATTCTTGGTGACATTGCACATGTCCTCCATGATTGCATGATAAACACCATGTATAAGCTCCTCTTACAGCACTGCAACATATCGAACACTGGAATGCATACTCTTTACACTTTGAACAAATGCCATTAACATCTGATATAGGCTCCACACATTTAGTACATACCGTCGATATGAACGATCCTTTCATATCATCTACTTCCTCGGCAGGATTTGATACCTCATAGGCTAGTCTCTTTGATATTTCAGAACGGACAGTGAGCAATCCCCATGCATATAACAACGTTCCGTATCGATGAATATAATTATCATATTGACGATCATCATATTTTGGCAAGAGCCGGTATCGTCCACCACCGCCGCCACTTGCTGTTCTACCTCGTCGATCTCTACCAAATGACAGAACACAGACAATTGTGGTCAACATTTGATAATCGCCCTGCACTTCATACCACAGGAGAATCTGCTCGACGATACCAGTTGTAAGGGCATCTTCATCTCCACCCCAACCATCCGTCTCATCTGTCTCGAATGTTAAGATGTTTTCGACAGTTTGAGCTAATAACGTCCAAGTATCAGCCTTTGACTTTTGTCCACAGTCAAGGCATACCTTGGCATTGTACAAACAAAGCTCTTGAGTCACTAGCAGCCTTTGAGATGCAGCTTCTGGAGTCTGTGGATTGTCTAGCATGTAGACTCCAGGTTGATCAACTTTATTATATCCATCAAAGGCATGACCAGGGCGGTCTAGATGAGCCCCAACCTGGGTAGTTTGTTTGTTTCTACTAGAAGATGCTGCAATTACAGATGGTAGCTGGTTAGCAAACATCTTCTTCAGACTGCCCATTATTGATGAGCCTTCCCTATTAGAATCGTCACCAGATGATGGTTGTTGTTTGTTGCCCTTTGAGTTAGTTGTATTCTTCTTAATGATCTGACAACGACCAATATCTGGCACCGAAAAATCTTGTGACAACCACCATTCGTCCCCTAACTTTAACATGTTTGCCAACTGAGGCGTTTGTCCATTAAGGAGGATATCGTCATACTTCCTTGTGATTAATACAGAAGGAGATAGCGATGGTAATCCAGCAAACACTTCATTCGCTCCCTTGTTTTCTTCTCCCAATAACGGCTTACGAGATGATGCAAAGTATTCATCGAACATATCTGAGCTATCTTCTCTTTTGTGTTGAGAATCATTTGATACCATGTGATAGCCTCCTTCTAGTTCATCATCGTCATCACTATCATCATCAAGAGCCACTTCTGAGCTGTTGTCGCTACTGCTTCCATCATCATCTTCCTCCTCCTCTTCGTCGTCATCATTATCCGGTTGATCATCATTACCCTCTCCCCACTGAAGGGTTTGTGACCGTAGATTCATATCTATCAAATCTGCCAATGTCCTGGGAAGAGTTCGCTTATTTGTCACTTGGTCTTGATCAGTAGATCCTTCTCCCTCATCTCCGTTTGCTGTATTAGTGTCACTACTATTATTCGTATTATTCGGCTCAAATGATATTGTACTACTCAAACTCTTGGGCCCATTTGGTGACAGTGCACCATTAGCCTGATAATACGACCACATCTGTTTAACCGGTCCATTATTAAATGTGATTAATTCGCCCGTGCCACTAAAGGCAACGCCACACAATGGAGGACAGGGTACCCGAGCTGCCCTAGCTGGATCTATAGGGATGTTATTAGTGCTCGTTTCGGCATCTTGACTTACAACCACTTCTTCCATTAATGTTGAAACATCTGAACTTATCGATTGGCCGACGGCAGTGGCCTTTTCAGCATCATTATCATTAGTAGACTTATTATCCAATGCAGCAGAAGTTAAGCTTTCCATCGATGACTTCTTAGGACTATCACGCGATGATGCCTCTCCAAATAGATCCTCTTCCTCATTCTTATTCCACCATTGAGAAGCATGATGATCAAGAGTGCCTTGACGATACACAGCGGGTGATAATGAACGAGCCATTGAGTTTGATTTACTATCACTTCTCACTCGTCTACTCGGTGATGATTCCTTTTCCTTCACTAGTTCTGATGCCTCGGGCACACCATAGACGGTTAGTCGGCCAGCCTTTGAAAGAACACAGACAGAAAGCTCCTCCTCCTTCTTGGGAGATGAAGTACCCAAAGCTAGATCTACGGCAATCACATCACTACTTTCATTTGCAATTCCCCTCCTAGGTGCGAAATTAAGTGCATCATCCTCTACTCCGCCGCTTCGAAAAGATGCAATCTTCTTAGCACCTTGAGCGGTGGCAGTATCATCTCCGGCTTCCCCAGAAGTATCTGTATCAGTAACCACGGGAGTGTCTTCGTCTATGCACCATAACTCAGCCTCCCAACCTTGATGATCACGAGATGATTCTAATCTTTCAGTCGTCTTCCCTCCTCGAACTGCGTCGTCTAACATTAATGGTGGAGGTGATGGAGGTGTTTGTGTAGATACCATTTCCGGTGTGGCTGCTGCAGCAGTATTGGGAGATGGTAAAGCTCCTTCTCCCTGTCGTTGTGATGACGAAGGAGTAGTATCTCGAAAGAGTAATATACCATTGGGGAATGATGGATGTACACGTGCCGCTACACCGCCTTGCATGGAAATGCGTGACGTACAATTGTATACATCAGTATACATCTTACTTGCATCTTCACTCCTGTTACTAACATCTGCATCTGTCGAGGTAGACATTGACCTATTATGTACCTTCTTTGATGATGAGGATTCAGTCCATACCTTGACAATCAGATCATCCGAACTGTGTTGCTCATTCTCATTCTCATTATCGTCCATACCCCAAGTAACCCACCGTGAATAGTACACATCATCACCATCGGCACCTTCCTTATTCTTTTTCTGTGGACTAATCGAGGCGATACCCACACCACCACCACTACACCCTACAAAACTCTGTATAGAAAACTCTCCCGGTTTCCTTTCATCCCATACCCTAACTATACCCAAATTATCCAATGTAGCAAATGTGTATTCATTAGTTAATGAATAGGAACAATGGATTAATGTAGTAGATGGATTGTAGTATATATCTGATTGGGGGGTGATTGTAAATCGTAAGTTTGGACGTGCTCCACCACTGCTACTTGAACTACTGTTTGATGACATTCCTGAGAATAAAGAGGTGCGTAAATCCCATATACAAGAAGATGCACCACACGTGGCTAGTAGTATTGGTGCCGATGTAGACTTCTTCCAATCTAAACTTGTTACTACATTATTGTTATTCATTAATACCGAAGATGTCGTAGCAGCTGAGGTCTTGTTCATTGCAGATTGATTGATGGTAGAAGTTCCACCACCACTATTGCTACTTGTATTTAACAAATTATTATTGTTATTAGCATTGGATGAAACACTTAGTACGCTTGGCTGTCGTTCTATTGAGATTGGTGATAGTATTGAACTTTTTAATCCATCTTGTGTACTTGTAGCAGTAGATGAGTCTAACGAAGTAGATGGCTGATGTCCACTTTCATCTACCATTTGACCCTCTCTTCCCTCTCTCTCTTGATCCTTGTTGTTTGTAGTAGTATCATCTGCTACATTCTTCCTCTTTTTAGATGACCAAGAATCTAAAGCATTTAATCTACCCAATAATGGACTTAATGATTGACCTGAACAATCCCATATTAGTATACCATTACCTCTTGCTGTTGCTAATAGTATTGGTTGCTGTGCTGTATATGCAGATTGTATATAGGAAGATGTACCATTAGTAGTACTACTATTAAGTTGATTTGTAAAGCAAGGTTGGAATGCCATGGTAGTTATACCACCATTACCAATACTCTTATCATTATAGGAAGAAGTTGATGTTGATATAGTTGATGTTGAATAGTTTAATGTCAAATATGATCGTTGTGGTGTATTAATATCGAGAATTGTTATACCCATTGGATTTGCTATGGCTGCTAATGATCTTTGCTTTGTGTTGATGTTTCCATCCGTATTGCAATCTGTTTGACGAACTGTCATACAAGATGGAGAATGATATGGTGAGAAACATGTTGCTCCTCGCAGTCTCTGCCGCTGATGTTTATTTTTATTCATATTGCTGAGCTAACGAAGATGGACAACTCTTAAGACATCACATTCAAAAAAGAGAGAGGTAATGTTTGATACCTTCTACCTCGATAACAGGAAAGAATAGCGTCTTGATATTACCACTGCTCGAAAGAGCTTTAAAAAAAGATCTAGTGAGAGTACTGACGGTATACCGGAGTGCTTTATTGTTTACTAATCAATACTATAAATTGAAGCATACATTTATCCCAAATTCCCAAGATGTCATTTTTTATGTACACTTATATCAAACATAGGTGTAAACCTACTAAGATTAACGTACCCTTTAATCGATTTAGTACGGCAGTTTGTTACTGGACTGGCTTCTGTGGTACGGGGATTATTTTAGTATATGAACCCTCTTATAATCAGACCAGCATAATTTTAAGTGTGTATTTGAGTTGTTGTGTGATAGATTGATTATCGATAATATACTCGTACCCACTGCTTGTCTGGGAGCATCATCCATATTAGTTTATTGTTAATGATTGAAAAATGTATTATTATATCATAAATCCTTAGCCGGTTCTCCGGGGAGTTAGTTTAAGAAGAACATAAACATCATGAGCACTTCTCAAAATAACACATCAGAAATTGATGGTGTATGTGATATATTACACAACATAAGCACGGCTGATAATGAAGATAGTATATCGACATGTGCCAATTGTGGTAAGAAGGGTGATGATGTCAATAATATATGTAACAAATGTAAACAAGTGAAGTATTGCAATGCCGCTTGTAAGAAGAAACATCGACATAAGCATAAGAAAGATTGCGAGGAGCATCTCAAGCAAGTAGCCGATAAGCGTAATGAAGAACTCAGGCTTGCTGCCGAGCTGCACAATGAAAAACTCTTCAAAGAACCTCCGCCAGCTGAGGATTGTCCAATTTGTATGATACGAATACCATTTATAAACACGGGTTGGATGTATAAGACATGTTGTGGAAAAGTTATATGCTGTGGATGTATTCATGCACCTGTTTATGATAACCAAGGTAGTATAGTTGAGAAAGTTTGTGCATTTTGTAGGGTTCCAACGTGTCATGTATCGGATGAAGAGATAGTTAGAAGAGTTGAGAAAAGAATAGAGGCTAATGATCCTATTGCAATTAACAATCGAGGATGTGAATATCGAGATGGGGAGTTTGAATTTCAACAAGATCATGGCAAGGCATTAGAATTATGGCATCGGGCAGCAGAGCTTGGTTATGCTGCTGCTTACTGCTGTATTGGTTATGCTTATAATAATGGTTATGGTGTGGAGGAAGATATGAAGAAGGCTACGTATTACTTCGAATTGGCAGCTATGGGAGGGGATGCAACGGCAAGGTACAATCTAGGCGTTTTTGAGAAACGATTAGGCAATATGGAGAATGCAGCAAAACATTATATGATTGCAGTCGGCAGTGGTGAAAGTGATGCTTTAAAAGCAATTAAATCATTGTACCTAAGTGGACATGCAACAAAAGAAGACTATACAAAAGCATTACAGTCCTATCAGAAGTACTTGGGTGAGATTAAGAGTGAGCAAAGGGATGAAGCTGCCGCAGCCAATGATGAGTATCGTTACTATTAGAGTTCGGTAGTAAAAGTGTAAACTATCAACAGCCAGCTAAAGAACCAAACTCATCATTCCTAGCTGGTTATTGATGGTAATGCCTCATTGATGGATTTGGTGGATATGATGATGATAATGGATATGAAGAAGCATCGAGTCAACAATCAAGCAACTTCTCTGGCTTCACATCAAGAAGACGAATCAAACACTAGAATCATTACAATATTATAACAGCTAGATAAAGATGAACTGTACCTATTTCTTTACATATTCTTTACATATTTACAATTTAAACAATCAGCAAGGTTAAGATCTTGCTGTCTACATATAACTACAACTCAACTCTGTCACCTGTCACATGACAAAAGCCGAAAATTAACCCAGGCAAGCTTGACAAACATTCTCTCCGTCCGCATTAGGTTCACATTCAGTGCAGAAGATTTGACGACATTGTCCACATTGATTGTTATAACCCTGGCCATTTGCAGCACAGTCGGCGCAATTTGACTCCCCAATACCATCAAAACACCTAGAACAGTTAACTCGTTCTACACACCCTTCACACAGATCCCGGTCACAACAATCACAATTATACAAGTCATAATTACACTCCCTACATCCAGCTTCTTCGCAAACGGCACACTTTTTGATTTGATAGTCAGCACATGATTCACTGCAATACATCCTTCCACAGCTTGGGTTTGGACAGCTTTTAAGCGTAATATCACCCTTTTCAAAAGTAATACAGAGTTCATTCGATCTCTTTTTCCCATGTGTATGATTACTCCGGGCGCACTCGGTACAAGCCATTTTATATGTATTCATAGGGGGGTGATATTGAAGAAGATATTTGGCACGCATCTCGCTCTTCTCACTTTTACTCATCAGTTCATACCTTTCATATCCGCAAGTTTGTGGAATATACATCTCGACAAGAAATTCTTTCAATCTCATACTTAGTTTGTCATGCCACACTTTTGGCAGATGAAGAGACCTTAGTAAGTTCTGATTCTTGGCCATGATGCTTTTCAATATAGGTAATACTACATTTGGGGACAGCTTTGGAGTCATACTATTAACCTCCTCGGATACAATACACAAATCAACCCTTTTCAACACTATTGAGCCATGTAGAGGAGCTAATCCATCTCCTCTGACATTAATACAATGCGGAAGTTTCATATACTCGAGATTGTTCACGGCATCAATGCACACCAAGATACCAGCAATATCACCATCAGATAATCTCAACCGTAAACTTTTATCAAGATCCAAGAGATCGAGTGTCTTCCAATCTTCTTTATTTTGATATCTTGGACTACCCCAGTCGAAACTGTTACTTTCATAATAATACGGATTCGATAATACAATCTTACTTGCTTTTGATAGTTTCTGATGTTGTGGATTGTTATTAATCTTTTTTAGTTGACCAGCAGCAATCGCAGAAGAAAGAATATCACTCAAACTATCCGATGATGCAGATTGCCAACCATGCTTCCTTATAATCTCCTCTATATCAGCAGCCATTAAATCTTTCTCGTTCTCATTGTGTCCACCTAAATCATATGATGTAGAGGGTGCAGTTAAGGCCGATGAGAATAGTGCACGTGTGGTGTGTGATAGGTATGATGCAATATTTGCAAGAGGCGCATCTGGCTTTCCAATCCCAGTGGATTGACTCTGTGACGTACATTTCTTGTGTTTGTATAGACAGATGCAGCGTTATTAGTAGATGACATTGTAAATGCCCAAAAATTAAAGTGATGTGTCAGAATTCACTAAATCTGACGGTATACCGGAGTGCTTTATTGTACACCAATCGATACTTAAACGAGGCAATAAATAAAGTAGGTACACCGATAGATTTGTCATTTGTCATTTTTTAATGTGCACTTATATCAAACATAGGCGCAAACCTACCTATATTGACGTACCCCATAATTGATTTAGTATTGAAGTTTATTACTGAACTGGATTCTGTGGTATGGCGATTATTTTAGTGAAAGTACCCCATTTTAGTATACTAGCATAAATTGGAGATTGGAGATTAATTGTATTAGATTGAGTGATGTTAGTTGTTTGATTGTCGATATTATACCCACTGCCTGTCGGGATCGTCTATTTTATATTATTGTTTAGTGATTTAATACGTTAGTATTATATACTCTTAGCGGTTGTCCGAGGAGTTAGTTAAAGGAGAATATAAACATAGCATGAGCAACACTACTCAAAATAACACAGCTGAAGTCGATGGTATATGTGATATGTTAAACAATATGAACACGGCTGATAATGAAGATAGTATATCGATATGTGCAAATTGTGGAAAGGAAGGAAGTGATGTAACCAATACATGCAACAAATGTAAACAAGTGAAGTATTGCAACGCCGCTTGTAAAAAGAAGCACCGACATAAGCATAAAAAGGAGTGTGAGAGACGAGTAGCTGAATTGCGTGATGAACAACTCTTCAAACAACCCCCATCAAAAGAAGAATGTCCAATTTGTATGTTACCTATGCCATATGATATAAGCTTTATAACATTCAAAACATGTTGTGGCAGGTCTATATGTAATGGTTGTATTTACGCAATGGAGATGAGTGAAGGAAAAGATTTATGTGCATTTTGTCGGATGCCTAAAGTAAAAACAGACGAAGAAGATATTGAAAGAATAAAGAAACTAATGGATAAGGGCAATGCTATGGCATTCGAAGCTCTTGCATTTTCATATGCTACTGAAGGAAGAGGGTTGCGACAGGATTGGAATAAGGCAAATGAGTTATTCCTCAAGGCAGGAGAACTTGGATGCACTTCAGGCTATTACAACTTGGGTGTGAATTATAGTGAAGGAATAGGTGGAGAGATTGACAAGAAGAAAGCTAAGTACTACTACGAACTTGCTGCCATGGGCGGGCACGTAAAAGCAAGGCATAATCTGGGAGCACTAGAATTCACTGATGGAAATACTGATCGGGCATTTCAATACGTGATACTTTCGGCTAGGGCTGGGTGTAAGGAATCTTTAGACGTTATCAAGCAAGGGTTTACGAAGGGGATTGTTACGAAAGATGATTATGCAAGTACGCTACGAACTTATCATGATATACAAAAAGAGATGAAGAGTGATGCAAGGGACGCTGCTTCTCAAGATGAGTGGTTGAGTGGTAGAAGTAGATAGAGATAGTAGCTATGAACAACTATTGTAGATATAATAAAATAAACAGTGATCTGTCTAATAAGTACTCTTTTACTTCAAACTCTTAGTACTGGATTGTAGTGCAATTTATAATAACACCACAACTCCTCTCTTCGGTTTCTCTAGCTTGCTGACACGACAGTGTTCATCAATTACCTCTATCCAATCAAAGCCTATTATCAAATACACTCCTATAGGCCTGCTTAAGCATTGTTATTATTATTACTACTCCTTGTCTTCCTCGTAGTTCGGGTGGTACGGCGGGTACTACTTTCACCACCAGTCCTAGTACTTGATTTAGTACGTGACCTCCTCTTGGGGGCTTCGCCAGGTAGAGCAGAGGACTTCTTCCTCTTCGTTCCCCTAGTACTAGTACTACCCTGGTGAAGAGGTGGAGGATCACGATGAGGAACATCACGCCATATATTTGTGGTAGATCCAGTCGATAGGTCAATATTGCTCGATAGGTCGATATTTCTTCTTGCTGGCATTCTAATTGCCTTACTATCATGACCGTATGCTATCTCTTGACGACGTGTAACTACCTTGGGTTGTCTCCATTTTATACGTTCCATTAAACGTCTATTTTTATCGGCATTATCCAACCTGTTATCATTATTGGAGGGCGGCAAAAAGTTAGTAAGAAAAGTCTCAACATACAAGATAAGCTACGAATACAACCACAACAATATACTCACGTCTCAAACGAAGACTTCATCTCCCTTTCCCTCTTATCCTTCTTCTTTTGAATCGCCTTTGTCATCATGTTAGTAGGCATTACCTCAATTGTACCATCCAACAAACTGGATATGACAAGTCCTCGTCGTTCTTCAATACCAACCTTAAAGGACTCCTTCTTAGATAGTGTTTCAACACCAGAACTACCACGATTGTAAATACAATCCAACATGGCGGCCTTACGTAATATGGGTAATCGATTACCGGTACTCTGTTGCTGTACTTGACAAGCACATAATACATCAATGACGTTATGTTCATTAACAAGTTGTGATGCGGCAATTTCACACATTAATGATAAGCGAGGCATGTGTGCCTCCTCTGCCAAGGTGATACCGGCAAGTGCCAAGTAAAGTGAGACGGTGGGTGATCCACCCATTGGCCAATCATGCTTCTTGTATGGAGGGACGGGACCATCATGCTTGGCAATAGGACCAACCTCCTTGGCAATTGGATATTTACTACCCTTGACGAATGCCTCCTGTCCTAAGGATTGGACACGATTAGTGTAACAATATTCTAATAATAACTTGACGGCTTGGGGTGAATGATCCAGTGATACCCAAATTGAATTTGGAAATGCAGATGACGATGCCGAATCCAAATTTCCTCCTCCGCCACTGCCGCCTGATGCTGCTGGGGACTTTTTCTTGGCAGCCTTGACTTTAACAGCGGGTGGTTTATTATCATCATCTTCATCATAATCTTCAACCTTGGAAACACCGCTGCCCGGGGCATTATTATCATCCACATCACGACGGTTGGCAACGGCACCCTCCTCGCCCATGATAATATCATCATCTTCCTCATCATCGGACATTCCACTAGACTTTTGACTTTCCAAATTTGAGGCTGCCTTGCCATCACCACCCTGCTCATCAACATCTTCATCCACGTCCACAGTCATTTCAGCACGTCTCCTAGCATCTTCTTTCACGCTACTAATCTTTAATCCCAACCATTTACATCGTTTACTAATTACTACTGAATTAGCACGAACAGTCGTTGCCAATACAGCCTGACTGCGTCCCCCCTCATCTTTTAATTTACCACGACAATCTAATACAACATCACACCCACCTCCCTTATTATTACCACTACCCAAACCAAATGGTAGTGAATCACTCAAACTAGGATTAGGCAATAATTGCCTTAAATCATTAAAATACTTACGATCACTTTCACGTTGTTGTCTAATAATTTCAATCTTCGTTTGTCGCTCCTTTGATCGTTCACGATATACCTTAATATGATCATTCTTCATCATTGCCGATGCCTCCACTGTTTGTGTCGCGTCTAATAATTGTACATGCATGAATTCCAAATCGGACATTTTAATATCAGTAAGTCTACTACTACTTCTATTTGTTGATTTAGGCTTCTTCTTCTTGGAATTAACAAATTTAACATATTGTTCAAATACGGTTGATAACTTTGTATTCTTGTCTAATCCAATGTACACTGTTGTGCCTAATTTTAATACAGGGTTGTTTGATTGTGGGGTTGTAGTTGATTGTAATTCCTTATCGGCAATTTCAAAGTATAATACTAATGGACATTTGAGGGAACGTGTAATTTTGATGGAATTTTCATCACGTACTTCACCAGCTTTATTGTGTTGTTGTTGTTAAAGGAGATGTTGATTAGCAAGGGTGTCTACGCAACAATCCACACTAACGCGCAAAATAAACAAGAGAAAACTTACCAATACCACCATCAATAGCCTCAGCCTCCTCTCCATCGCTATCATCGTTCTCTTCTTCTTCGTTGTTTTCCTCTTCATCATCTTCAGGCGGGTCGTTATTATTATTACCGTCTTCATCATCATCGTTATTATTATTCATAGCGGCAGCATTCTGATTTAATAATTGCTGTACAAAATCTTGCATTGCATCTCTTCCCTCTCTTCTTTCATTTCCTCCGCCTGCTACAGCTTCGCCACCTGCGTTGTTGTTATTCGCTGGATTATTATTTGGTAGTTCTAATTCTCGTAGTTCATTATCTTCAGCCTCTTGTAACCAAATTTGTTCCTGGAGACGTCGTGCTGCTGCTTCGTTTGCGTCTTCTTCCTCTGCCATTGTTTATATTTTATTGTTAGGTACTGTTTATTTGTCTTTAAAGTAGGAAGGTGCATCGCAAAAAAAAGTGATATTAGTAGAATTAAATAAGAAGTGTTGGCCTAAATCTCTCAGTCTAAAATCATACCACTATACAGCACTACGTTTACAACATATTCCTTACCCTATGATGATAGTATATTGGTTCTCTTACCCTTTATTCTTCCTTGTTTTGTTAGGTAGGTACTGGATTTCGATTAAATTTTGAAGTGAGAGTGATAAAAATGTGAAATTCACGTGACCAATAAAATAAATCACAATACACCTCTCTCCTCTACTCTCACCTCACATGTTCTTTGAACAACTACCCAAGCATTCACTTACCAATCTACACATATTATGTTAGAGATTATACAGAGAGGGACAGTGTATGAAATGGCCAGTGTGGTTGTCTCAGAAAAAATACTTCGGGAATGGAATAATCACTACTCTCGACCAAATCAGCATCAGAGCGGTGAAGCTCGATATATTTAAAAATTGACACACCCTAACTGAAATGAATAAGTGCAGCTATTTATGAAATGGTCTCATAATAGAGGGATGAAGAGACCTCGAAGTGCTGGTCGGATACCGCAAAAAAAAACATACCAAGACATGAAACAAGACAGGATGCAAAGAAGAAGAAGAAGGTATAAACTATGTTGTAAGGTGGTCAGATTACTCCTTTGTGTTGGTTGGTTGGTTGATGTCAATCTACGTCTAGTTGTTGCAGGAAGAGGATGTAATAACTTCTAGGGGAGTGTCACTTTGAGAAGGCTGTGAGGCTATTTTTACATGCTCTTAGGCTGGACTAACAAGATGAGCAATGCTATTCACAGTTGATGATGAGGAAGAGAGAATAGCAAACCTGCAAATATACTATATATTGACAGTAAATGTACCTTATAATCTAGTTCACATTGTGAATTGAAGTCGAGGAATTATAATATATACTCCCGTATGAATGCAATAAAAGACAATACAACCACTGAATATAAATCCATTGAATAATAATCGATAATGTCAACCACCAATATGTCGTCTAACAATAATAGTACAGCAATACCGGCGGATGCAACAGATAATAACAATATGGAGGAAGGTGCACATCATGTCGTGTCAACATTGAGCAACACTGCCTCAACCATCACCACTCCTATCAATACAACATCGAACGCTCATGACGAATCCCTAGCACACGAATATAATAATAATACAGCACCAATATATCCAGAAGTGAACCCTAACATAGCAGTATCAGCAACTATAATAGCAAGATATGATTCCTTTAATGATGATGATGACGATGATAGTGAATCAAATGAGAGCTCCTCTGTTGATGATAATGATATGTTATTTACTACTCCTGTAAAGAGTGAAGGAGAGCATATCAGCGATGGAGAGAATAGAGTGGATGTAGCGGTTAGTGGTAGCAGCAAGGAGGGTGTGGTTAGTGAACATACAATTAAATTGACAAAAGAGATTGAAGAATTTAGCAGTTTAGGCAAGAAGAAGGCAACATCATTAAAGAAGGAAGAGGATTGTGGTACATCATCTTCTCTTGATGTCAAACCTGCATTATTAAAATCCGAAGAAATAGATAAACCATCTATTGCTATAAAAGCAAAGAAGCACGACGAGGACATACCCTACACCCCTCCCAAGAAATCTACTACAATTACTCACTCATTCAAGAAAACCAACAAACAACCCTCTACCCAGCCCAAACTATCCCTTTCCAATAAATCAATACCACTACACACCCTACCAACAGATGCACTACACACCACCTCCAGTTACTGTACACCATCCGATTGGGCTAATTTATGTACAACAAATTCAATTTGGAAAAATATTGGTAAGGATATTTTTAGTAAGGTATGGCGTCATGCTGGATTATGTATGTTGGAGATTGGTTATGCTTGGGTACGTATATATTGTTTGCTGCTGTGTTTTTTGTTTTGTTTGTGTGGTGTTGTGTTGATTGTGTTGTGGGAGGTTGTTTGTAATTGGCATTTACTTTTTTGAAATTAATGCTCACATCATCCTACTTTCTCAACATAACACATAATGAACATAAACAGGCAAGGGGTGAACACGCCGATGCACGTGAATTAGCATCCCTCTACATATCCAAGGGTGTACCGATATATCCCACCCCACATGGACACTCGTATCATACTATTGTTTGGCGTATGGGTATAGAATTAGAGAACAACAATAATAGTAGTAATAATGCCAACAATGAAGGGGGTGGTGAAGAGGCTGCTGGGAATAGGGAAGGGAATGTAAATAATAATGTACAACAGGAGGGAGGTAATAATAACGAGAATGATATTAATGTTATCATCGATGAGGCATTGGGTAATAATAATGGTAATGTTGCACCCAATAATAACGACGTGGAGGATAATAACAATCGGGTTAGTAGAGGTGAAACTGGTGGTGGTGATATCAGCATTAGCCGAGGTGAAACGGATGCATTCTATACAGATCGATATGTTGAGGAGAATGGGAATAATGATCGTGGGTCTTTATTTTCTAGATTGAATCATTCGACGTATGTTGAGGAGAAGGCTATATTTTGTAAGTTATTTCATGTTACTTGTATCCATTGTTTGGTGAAAGATTTAATAATTCTCACATATTACCTTTCTCTTGATAACACACAGGGAAACAACAAAAGGGAATTGACGTAGACACTTCAACAAGGGGACCTGGTTTATTCCCCCGACGACGGTTTTCATTTACAGCCGGAGGTGGAGAAGATGGGGGCCCTTTACCCCCATTGCATGCCGCGGCGCCCCAAGCTGCACCGCCCCAGGATGCTCCTCAGGCTGCGGATAATGATGGTGACATGGAAGTAGTAGAAGAGGAGGGTATTGGTCGTCCTCCTCCAGGAATGGAGGCTGCCAGTGCCCGACCACAAAGCGCGGCATCCGGACAAAGACTTCAGCAGGAGGCCGTTGGTGGGGTTAATCGATATGTAAGACGTTCTTCCTTCTCGGGTTCATCGTCCACAGCAGCTAATACATCATCTCCAACCATAAGAAACCCATCTACACCCACCTCTCCATCCAACTATAAATCACCCGTGTCTCCTAAATTGTCACTCCATATCCATCGTCATTTAGCAGATCAACATTTCTTCGGCTCAGCCAGTGTCAATGATGAAAGTGGAACAATGTCCGCTGGTTCGATTAGTATGCATGCTGATTTCTTCCACCCCACATGGGAAGGACGGCATGGTGTTACTACAGAAAGTAGTACTGGTGGTGATGATGGTGGTCATTCCTATGATAATTGGGGTGACGTCAATCGATCTATTGACGACGCGATATTCGATAGAGCTGCTGCCGTAGAAGATAATGATGATATTGGAGAAACTGTGGAAGATCGAGTCCGAGCAGGACTGGGGCTTGAGCCGGTAGATAATCGTGAAGCACGACATAATCCACGGATGGTCGATAGTAATTACAGGGCAGCAGTTCGAGCATTCGTGAGTTGGACCTTGGCAAATGCTGACCGTCAGCGTCGTAATTCAATGCCAAACGCGGCAAATGGTACTCGTCTATCAGTGACAGCAGTTCCGTCCTTATGGAACAGTGGAATATCATCGTCTTCCCCATCACCCGCGGCGGATGTACATTTAGACGTCTATAGTTCAGCATCTGCCAACCACAAATCCGACAATGAAACAGATACATCAACATCCGACGCCGCCGTAGCCAAGATGCACGCCCGTTGCTTACATTATCAACAACTGATGAACACCCTCCTTAAAGGATCAAATTGGTGTCAAAGTCAATTCCAAGAAGTACTACTAGACTTTTGGGATGAGTTATTTCCCTCCACGGCAGGTGTACACTTTTACAACCAACAATCTCCCGTACCAAGAATGTCTAAGCTTCATACTTTCTTAACAACGCCATGTCCCAAGGCTATTGGCACTATACAATGTGAGATTGAACGTGTTACGGTTAGAAACAGAAAGGGGGGCAAGGGCGTTAAGGGTCGGTTCTTTCCAAGTTATGAATATCGACTCTTCATTAGAGATACGAAGAATGACAATCCATTCCAATCAAGTCGTCATCCACCTAGACAGGACAGTGTATTGTTAGTTGCCAAGAGCAAGAGTTCTAATAAGAATAGAAATGTCACCTCAAATGGTGGAGGTGGACTCGGCAGCAGTAGAAGGGGAAGTGGAGTAGGTGGTTTCGACTTTGCCACACCCTCTGCCCTTGCTAGTCCTGCTAATAGTCCCGGTGGTAATTCGAACAAGCGTGGCATCACCAACTTCTACATGAGCCTACCACAGCAAAAAGATGTAGACAGTCATTACATAAGTGCCAACCGAAACAATACCAATCTCTCAAAAAATGAATCGTCTGGATTGGGAGTATCTCCCATGGCTGCACAAAGCAAGGATGCTATTGAAGTTGGACGTCTTAAAAGCAACTTCATTGGCACTGGTGGGTTGACGAGTATTGTTTTATCTTATGAGTTCATGTGTTCAATATGAAGTCTCGGTTGTTTGGCTACTTCATTTGATCTTAGTTTGCTTTTATGTGATTGCTTTTGCAAGCCGCACGTACTAACATTTGTTGCATTCACTTTTCTTTTATCTTCATAAACCGTGAAACGCGCATCTTCCAGAATTCCAAATCTTCTCACCGAGTAAGACGAGTTCTTCTCCACCACCTCCTCCTGCACCATTAGAGTTGGAGTCAGAACCAGATGTTTCATTGGCAGAGGGTGACAGTCGAGTCCATCCTGTTGACACATCTCCTCCTGTTACCAATACCACCACAGCTCGACGTCGAAGTCGACGTGGTAGTGGGTTGGTACGTCTAGCTCAGCGTGCATCTATGACCATGTCTCGACGAGGTAGTGCCCGTAATTCAACCGCGACGCCAAGTGAACCTACTGAGGAATCGGCCAGGCCATCATCTAGACGAGGTTCAAAGAAGCTCATTCGACGAATGTCATGGGGCTCCTCTAATAATGCAACCAAACGATTGAGCCTTGGCAACTCTAATGATCCGACGGCAACAGATCAATCAAATACAGACAAACTGGGAGAAGTAGAGAGTGGTGCCATTACATACACTGCCAACTTGTTGGGTAATCGTCCACGTATTATGGATGTTTGTATTCCAAAATTGACAGAAGATGGTAAAGTTTGTGACCAATGGAGTGGCGACCGAGAAGAGAATATCATCTCATCAGATGGTTACGGAGCCGCCGCCACATCTACGATGCTGGATAGATTCAAGACTATTCAGCAGGGTATGGACAATGTAGAAGATGCCACCGCTGCTCCTAATAATAATGCCGCCGAGGCCACTGCCGCCGCCGCTGCTGAACATGGATTAATGATGCTACAAAACCGTCCTCCTTGGTGGAACTTAGAACTTGGTGCCTTTGTTTTAAACTTTGGCGGACGTGTCAAGGTTGCATCAGTCAAGAACTTTCAATTGTGTGAACGAGACGATCAAGAACATGTCATGCAATTCGGTCGAATCGAAGGACGGCATGCATTCACTCTAGACTATGCCCATCCCTTAACGCCCGTTCAAGCATTTGCCATAGCCATTTCATCATTACAATCCAAGATTAGTTTTGGGTAGAAGCTCTACTCAAATGTACAGATTCTCTAATTAGCAGTTCTGATTTGCTACTTAGACAGAGAGATTAAACTAGCTATACCTTGTACAACAATAACTACGGTTCTATCGAGCTAGTTCATCTCCCTTCTTCTATTCTATTTTCAATTATCACTTTGACATCTAACATTCTTCGGCTACTCTTCTGGTTTTCTCCCGATCGGTTATAAGCGAGTGCCTAAAGGCTCTTCTTAGATAGACACCATGGTTTGGGATAATATGTTGTTGATTAGTTGTCCATTGATTGACTTACTTGGAAGATACCGAAAAGATACCAACACAGATTTTCAAAGAAGACACCACAAAGTATCAAAGGCCTTACTATCACCTCGCGCTGGCCGCCCTTACTCTAACAATTCAGTCCACCGGACAGCGTAGTAACACCCCAGTACTTAATCTAGAAACGTTTCCTTTCCGGCCCTCGGTTCTTTCAAACGTTGTAATTCTATATCTTATTAGAACACGAGAGGCATATCTTTTAGTGAGTATTGTTTGATGCATGTTTGATTGGTGATTTGATGTATAGATATGATATCATCTGCATGTATTATGTATCGATTAAGAACGATATACAACCCGCTATACTAATTGTATTCTTGATTGTGATGGGTGGTGTTTTAGTCTTTTGTTGTTGTGTGTTGATTGAGTACCTTATAATACGATATACAATATCAGTATACAATTTCTTTGATTGCAATCTCATGTCATATATGTCCCTCTATTATATATAGGTATATCTACTACCGAACAAACATATTAAAAGTTAGTACATATCGAGCACCTAATTGCAATAACAAATCTAAACAAACAACAATGGTACGATACAACTTAGCCACCGCACTACTAGCACTCCTAACCACTAAACATCAAACAATTGGAGCACATGCCGATGGTGATCATTCAGATCCCGACCATACACACCACACTGAGGCATGGTCCTACCTTCCTGTAACTATCCCCGCACCATTATCAGATATGGCAGTTAGTGTAATTACAATTAATACCGATAGTGGTAACGTCACTGAAAATACATTCGTGGGTAATGATGATAATAAAAAGACACGTATTATAATTACCGGAGGATGCAATTCCGAGAATGGTAATGAATATGTCGAAGAAGATTGGGGTGAAGGATTCAGCTGTTTTTCGTTAAGTAATAAGGCGTATGCATTTGATCCTATTCGTAATAACAAGTTTCAGGCCTGGAATGGTGAATTTGAAACATTGGCTGATATGCCCCGAACACGTAATCGTCATGCTAGTGTTGTTATTCAAAATCAAATTTGTTTATTCGGTGGACGGAATGAAACTGATACATTAATCCCTGAGGTGGATTGTTACAATCCTGAGTTAGATGAATGGAGCACACCCTATTCTTTACCTGAGGAGCGTCAATCATCTGACTTTGCAGCATTTAGTCAAGATGATAAAGTGTATTTGATTGGAGGGTATGATCCATATTACACAGCATTGGATCAGGTAACTGTTATTGATATGTCAGACTTTGATAATGTCAAGTATTCCGATGGTACAAAGCTGGCATCTGCTCGTGGTGATATTGATGTTGCCCTGTTGGATGGTAATGTCTACGTCTCGGGAGGGTTCACTCATGAGAACTATTGGGCCGCACCCAAGAACTCTGTTGAGAAGTATTCGGTTGATACTCAACAATGGAGTGAGATTGATTCTCTTAATCAAGAACGTGGTGATAAGCAGTTGGTCGGATTGCATGGCAAGGTTTATGCCATTGGTGGTGAAACTAAGATTGATACTACCGGCCCAGTTGAGGAGCTTCCTGAATTGGGTGCCCGAAGTGAGGTACTCGACTCTGTTGAGGTATTGGACCCACATGAGGATGTTCATGCTGGATTAGCCGAGTGGCGAGTGTTGGCTGGTATGCCCTCACAGTTATTCCGATTCGCGGCATCAGAATGGGATGTCAAAGATGAGGAGAGTGGCTACATCTTCGTCTTTGGAGGGCAGGTTGAGTATGATTCTGATTGCAAATGTTTCCGTACTACTGATAAGGTTATGGTGTTTGATGTTGATCATGCCGAGAAGGATGAGGTGAATCCAGAGCCTACTGGTAGTAGTGGAGGTATGAATGTCAGTAGCCGTGTCGTGGGGTCGTTTGTTGCTCTTGCCTTGACTTGGTTTGTCTTTTAGGAATCGTGTGTCATGAGTCAGTCAGAGTAGAATGTTTGTGTGAAAGGAAGAAGTATCATGAAAGAGTAGGATACCGTTTAATTGTTCTCCTAAAGAATGCCTAATCAATGAGATAGAGGTTTAGTTAGTTCGGTTATTATCACTGGCATCATCTTCAGAAGATGTCCACATCTTCTCCTTAATATCAGCAAAGCCTTTGCTTCTTGTTTGGTCCATTGACATCGACCTTGGCCTTGGGGTATCCTTGAGCGAAAAACGAGCTCTGCTTCTCTTCATCATTCCTTGCCTGTGCTTGTGCCATCTCTTGGATTTGAGCTTGTACTTGCATACTACTACGAGATGAATCAGTGTAACGTCTCAACATGAGTTCAGCCCTCATGTGTTCCTCGCTAGCCTTTCTCCTTTCTATCTCAACCTCGAGCTCACGTACCCTCATTCGCATACGCTCTGCAGCGAGTCTCTCCTCGAGCTCAGCTACTCGTTTGAGCAGGGCTTCGTTCTCACTAGAGTTAGGTAATGAATGATGTTGATAATGTTGTTGTTTTAACTGTTGTTGATGATATGGTCCGAGCATAGGTGAATCGTCATTAGATACCTTACGTTGATAGATGTCATTACTTGTCATCGAGGGGTTTGGAGATACCTTCTTTGCATACCCACCATTCACAGAACTGCCACTCTTAGGAAGTTTCATCATTGCCTTCACTGTATCAATCTCCTTAGCACCAAGATGGATAGTTGGTACTGTTAGGCATACTGTGTTCTTTCTCTTTTCCATTGCTGTATTGTAATCATTCATCAAAACTCGATATGCTTCTCTACCCTCGTCAGCTAATTCATTGAATACACCCTTTGCAAACTCGTCAACACTCTTCCAACTTGTATTGACAAGATTACCCAACTCTAGGAAGCTCATTGTTCCATTCATTGCACTCTGATTCTTACGATGAGTCCTTGTTCGTGTATCTCGAGGCATGAGATTATTACCAATCATCTTTTTGATATTCTCTTTACGGACATCATTCAGTGTAGTAGTAGACTTGGATGCCATAGATACTGCAGGAACTGTCCCCTGATATTCTTCTAAACCTGGTGGTGACATTATCAGATTAGTTATGGCTTGCTTTTTTGCTTTACCAGTCTTGACCAACTCCAGCGTCTTCTCACGTTTGAACCTATCATGTGATGTATGTGGAAAGTATTAGATCAGAGATTGATGAGTATATGCTGCAGTGTTATACATAAGATACAATACTCGGGGAATGATTATAGACTTACCTGTAGAAGAGATTGAATGCAGACTACATGACATGTGTTATGGTATCGAAGTAGAATGTGTTGTGAGTACACATGATGTGAGCATGAATTGCAATGATAATATATACAAAGCTGAGTATCGATACATACCAGTGGCCTCTTCGGCTTCTGCGGCTCGTTGTTGCCTGCCTTATCGTTTGCTTTGGGTAATAACATGGCCATTAGAGATGATACGAGTAGTTGATATTGAGATTGATCTACCTATTCTTTTGATATGATATGAATATGAATATGAATCTAGGTATGTGAATTATGCCCGTGTGATTTACTGATACTGCTCCTTTCTATGCATGGCAATAGATAAACAGCAGTTCTCTATCTCTGCCTTTGTTTATACTCAGCTAACAAACAACTGCATCACCACATACACTAATGGTTCACACACCAAAACTCCGACAAAACAGCTCTATCTTACAGCAACTGCCACATCTCTTCCAAGGCCGTCATCTTCTCTGCCTTTATTTCGTACTGATGCTAATGTTATTGCCCTATTGTATCATCATAGTATCATTGCCATCATCTGACATCAGGAACTAAACTGCCAATACGATCATTCTTTCGGAGGCAGTGGCTCGATTTTGTCTCCAAGGTGAGATCTTTTAGTGGCACTAAATTTTTAGTCGCAGGTGATGATGAAGATAAGAAAACAAACAGATTTGAACAAGCTGGGTACAGTTTATACTTATAGTTACTAAACATATACTTTACATTATGTACACAACTACAATATCTCTACTAATCAGGAACGAGCCGTTCAAAGTTACCCAATCTTCTTGGCTTTTCTCCAAACTGTCGAGGAGTTCTATTCTTGAGTATCTTGGCTAGATCACTCTCCAAAACATCTTTACAAGAGACTGTAGCAGCTGATTTACGATGTGTCAATCGTCGTTTGCATACATCTGCTAAAGTCTTTCTATCATAAGCTACAGGGGCAACAAGTGCTATACTATCACGTATCAGACTACCCTTGATTCGAGTATCCAATGACGAGTCGCAACAAAGAGAGGGACTAGAGTTTACTTCAATCAACCAGCACTTGAGAGATTGATCAAACATGAGATCAAAGCCAAATATTTCAAATGAATTTGGTTGATGTGGAATATCTGATCCGGCTGCTACCAAGGCTTTGTGGCAAACATCCAACATCTGATTCCACATTGCTTTGGTATCCATGCCGAGCTCCTCTAATCGTTTCCACAACCAAGTAAAGGCAACTTTGTTTCCTGCTCCATTACTTCCTGCTAAATAGGCTGGATGTGATCTATCAACTTCATCTTCACTAGCAAACAACGAGCTGTTTGTCAAGTGTATCCGATGATCATTAAGAGATTCGGGTCGAACCGAGTACTGTCGTGACCCAAATCTTGCTAGTCCTTCCTTGTAGATGAATGCCTCTAAAGGATTGAAGGAAGTAACGAGTACATAGATTCGTAGATCAAACTTGAATCCCTTGAAACACAGCGGGTCTGCAATATATCGTTGAATGACTATTGGTAGTGAATAAGATACCGCCGAGAGATCATTCACCAAAGATATACCTCGTCCTCTTGACAAGCCGACTGGTTTAATAATCCAAATGTTGGATGACTTGTTGTTTCCAATACTAACTTTTTCAATAGATTGGTAGCCCGATACAAATGAGTTGAATTCATGTGGTAATGCATATGTTAAGGGCATGATATTGAATGAATCGCCGTCCTTTGCCTTATTGCTAAATTGTTGAATGTTCTTCTTGAGCAAATCCTTCCTTGTAAGTCCTCGAGTGTTACGGAATCTATTGATCTTTTGAAACACAAGTAGATTGTCAAAGTCAGCTGCCTTTGGCAAGCCCCACACCCACATGAGATTCCAACAAGAGTCATCGATATCAGGAGGGAGCTCCTTCCATGCCGAAAGTTGTGCTGACGAGAATGCAGTCTCTATAATGGATGCCACTTCTGGTCTTCGACTGTTGATTCGATAGAAGAGACCCTGATCAAATGTGTCTTCAACATCGTCTTCGTCTTGTTCTAAACTTGAATCCGAGTCAGAAGTATCCTGTCTGTTACACTTGATATCAATAAACAGCGTCCTTGCTCTTGTAAGCTGAGTAATCTGATCTTGCATTGATTTTGATAAATCTCTTTGTTTAACATCTGCAGACACCTTCTGTCTTTGACTATTGTTTGTAAATATATCTTGAAATGATGAGAAGATGTTGCAAAACTTGTTAATCTTTGTAGGCTTTGTCTCCTCTCTTGGTATCTTGTGTTCATAAGATATGCTCGTCTTCTGCTCAAGATGTTGATTCTGGGATATTGATAATGACGATGTAGAAGAGGACGATGGTACCTCGTTGTCTGAAGGTGTTGACTGCTGCTGATCTGATGTTGTATCCTCATCCATGACAGTGTTTTGTGATGATAATATCTCATCACAAACAGAGTCGTCCTTCTGGGCAGTCTCTTCGTTCTCCTCATCCTTATCCTCTTCTATATCATATGAACAAGAAGAGGATGATTCACTTTCTTCTTCTCTGTCGACCAGAGATGGATCATCATCGAGATGTTGAGTCGTTTCGTGTTGTGCTGATGATGAACAGCTTTGGTTGTCAACCTCATCTTCTTCTCCTGACGTTGATTTGGTACTCTCCTCAAGAAGAGATAGACTGATAACAGCCTCCACTTCAACAGCAGTACTACCCTGACGAACTACATCATCATCAACATTCTGACTCAATACAGTATTATTGTCATCGATATCCTCAGTACAGCACGTACCATCATCAACAAATGAACTCTCATCGTCTACAAATACTATAGACTCATCATCTACGACCTTTGCTGCCGCCGCGGCTGCCTCAACAACAGCTTCATCATTGGTACGACCCAACTCCAAGGCTTTGGACTTGGCCTTCTCTGCTGCCACCTGCATTTCATCTCGGACTCTAGCCTCACGTTCTTTCCTTTCCTTCCATCGTTGGCGTCGTTGTTCTCGTTCCTCATTGAGGAGATCTTCTCTGCGTATTTTACTTTTCTCACGTTCAACACGCCAATCTTTTATGGTTTCTAAAGCTTCACGTGTACGATCAAGACGTTTCTGTTCAAGTTCTTGAAGATTAGCTTCGTTGGAACGTGCTTGTAATGACGCCTTGGCTAGTTTGGCACGTGATCGAAAGTTGGATATGGACTTGGCATTGTTATTTGGACTATTTGATACAAAGAATGATGGCTGTTGATGTTGTTGACTACGGATAGGTGTTGCCGCCGCTGTTGATGTACTAACAATAGAACGTCGTGTTGGTGATTGTGATGAAGAACTAACAATAGCACGTCGTGTTGATTGTTCTTGCTTGTTGATGTTAGCAGCATTTGCTAATCTTTTAACTGTAACTAATGAGCTCGTTGATTGTAGAGGAGGAAGTGATTGCTTGCCTTCTCTACGACTGGTTAATTCATGTTGTACACTACTAAGCAACTTTTGAACAAAAGGTAACTCTAACTCATCCGAAATAAGCTGTGCCTCTGCATCAATCAATGTCTGTGTTGTATGACGATGAATCTGATCTATTCGTAGTAGAGGAAAAGCAGATAGGTCAACATCCTCTTCTATTGCTTGATCACTCATAGCTGACTTATGTCATTAGTGTGCGGTGTTAATTGAAGGTAGGTATTTTTTGATTGAGTGGAATGAGGTGTATGTAGGTACATACTTAATTTTTCATCTTGACAACTAGCCATAAATCTCAACCACAAATATCGTGGAGCCACTCGTACAATCTTCTATCCGCCTGAACATTCGTCTTAGACACCATGACTATCCTCATTTGAATCCACCATGCCTTCAAGGAAGAGAGCCAAGGGCAAGGCACGAAAGGCAAAAGCTCGAGCAAGTAATTGCAGCCTCATCCTACATAATGAAAGTGTTTGTCGACACGGATGTGAGGTAATTAGTAAGGATGACATATGTTACAAGCTCGTGGAACAATTAGAAGTTGAAATGAATGAAGTCATTAATTCAATGTCTGGTGAACAACCGCTCTTCGATTTTTATAATGCAACCAACAAACGCATGAGAGCTAACAAGAAATATGATATCATTTGGAATGATGATAGTGACGAGACTCGACTCAAGCTTCAATCTCTCTTGGCTAATCTAGGGACAAACTTAATACTCAGACTGTTGTCTCCATCAAAGTCAAAACGATGGATTTCTGCATTTGTACTGGGTGTGGCTACCATATCATTCAACTACATGAAAGATGACATGAGGAAAGCTTTTACATCAAGCACCGCTAAAGCCTACCTTCTTGATTTTCAGGACGGACATTGTTATGATATTATCAAGTTTTTTCACAAGAGAATTCCTTGCCAATGCTTGAAGAAGGTGTACTTGAAAGAAAGATCAAAGCCAAGGCTGAGCATATGCAATAACTGCACGGCCAAAAAAGATCGCAGCCAACTGTATCAATGTAACGGATGTCGTTACATACACTATTGCGGTTTGAAGTGCCAGAGGAGTGATTGGCCTGAGCATCAGCCACGATGTTTACTGCATAGACAATATAGCTCAGGTCAATTCTAATTCTTTAAGCACTCTCCTTTCTTTCGCCCATGCTTGTATGCTTAATAATATAGTAGTAGTAATCTCCCCAGTATGTGATCATTGAAGATAGCAAGGGCGGAGGTCACTAATCGCTGTTCTATTGGTAGTAGTAGTAGTAGCTGCCAGTGGTAACCGGCAGTTTATATTGTCCCCGCCGTGCCGATGCAAATGTATGTGATATCCATTAAACTTTTGTAAATCCTTCTCTTGTTGTGCAGTATGTGGATGATGATGACTGTGACTATGATGATTATGACAACTTATATCCCCGTCTGCTTCCTCTTCATTATGGTGATGATGTCCGTGCATGAGGTAACGGTATAGAAATGTACTAAAGCATACCCCACTATTAGACGATTGAGATGTTGTGATTTTGAGTTAGTAAAGAAAAAAGTGACACATCATATGCACAACATCTCAAATCTTCCACACGTACCTGAAAGACACTGCGGTGGCCGACACTCCGACTTGGAGACCAAACTGAGATGGATTTGGAAATAATATACTCAGCAGATACATTCCCATCTCAACAAGACTGCACAACGCCCCCTCAACCGAACCCACAGCGTTGCGGTATCGTTCATCCACAATATATTGCTGAATCTCCAAAGCTCCTATATCAAAGGAGTACAAACCAGCACGGGATACACATATCGAACTAAGGAATAGTACAACATGCCACGGAAGTGTTGAGTCGTCACTACTCTGATCCATCATATCAAATGTTTCAATATGAGAAAATGAATACGCCGCCATAAGGACACTTACTACCTCAAGTAGTAGGAAGGCAAGACTAACACGTCGGAGTTGTTCAATTGATTTGGCCGATGATGACCGCATAGCATCTTCATTCTCAAACTCAAATCCAATATGATTATCATCCTCTCCCCAGTGCCTTGCTATTGAAAAGAGACCTAGACCTGTAACTCCCGACAGAGCACCCACGGCACGAAATATACCTATTGATTTGGGTGTCATCCCCACCATTACCAAGTATGATGTGAGTACTACACCTGATGGACTAAGTGCCGTTAAATACAAGGAAGCAAGTGACACAGTAAGGAGTGGCAAACCTGATGGATGATGATACCAAACTGACCATGAGCTAGCAATTTGTTCTTCTTTCTTAAGCGATGATGACTCTGCGGTGGTTTCATTTGCATTGATTGTAACTTCATCATCTGCTCTTTGACGAAGATCAGCACATGAATTGTATACTCTTCTCAGGAGTGATGCCTCGGGTATGAACGATATTATATTGAACAAAGCAACGACCACAAACCCTCGTTGCATTGAGGTCGTCACATCATCATTGCCCATAACTTGTAATATCCATCCTGATAGTATCGGTCCAAACATTGCCGCAGTTAAATCAATGTTGGTCATTGACGTGTTAATAAAACCCAGATTGATATTGGGATAGTTTATATCAAAACAGAGAAAGGATAGGATCTTTCTCTTCCCCATATCTTGTTCATTATTACTTGTTGTATCTTCCTTGAAGACGATGGGTACCCATTCCTTTTTGACAGCCACAGATGCCAATTGTGCACCCAATACTTCAATAATACCAGCAATTATAACCAATGTTAATGAAAGTAAATGACCCATCACATAACTAACATTAGTTGTATAATAATTATTCTCCCCATTGCCACTATCTAATGAAGATGACAAAGAAGAAGAAGTTGATGATATATAATTCCACAACATCAAAGCATCAATACTAACTAAACATCCTATCCCCTGCATACCCGCCCCAACTAATACGGTATTATATCTATCCCAACTATCAGCTTTACGTCCTATTATAGGTGATATTAATGCATTACAGCATGATTTTGATAAGCCGAATATTGCTGGTGCGATTAATGAATTGGGAGACCATTCTAATAGTAGTAATGGTGTAACAAATTCCCATGATCGGGATCCGAAGCGGGAGAGTGTTGTTGCTAGGAGTATGTTTTGGGCATGTTCGTATTGCTGATGTATTGAGTTGTTTGTGTTTGTTGATGTTTGTGTCGATATAAGTTTTGTTCGCTCGTCGTCAGCGGTATCGTCTGTGTCGATTGATGGATGATGCATATCGCAGTTGTATATTTATATAGATATATCTATGTCTTCATACCAAACAGATGATATCAACAGATGAAGTTGTTCATCTTATGTTCTTTGCATTGCAAAAGAGATAGTCTCGACAATAATTTGTAAAACAAATTATTATTTGGGTCTTATAAATGATTCGAGCCAACAGTAGGATAATATGCTACTACTGACGATCTTATCGAGGGGATAGAAGAGGCCGATTGAACGTAATATATTGGTGCTACAGGGTGCTTATTAGCCTCTTCCTAATCTCATCTCATGCCAATGCTTGAAGAAGGTGTACTTGAAAGAAAGATCAAAGCCAAGGCTGAGCATATGCAATAACTGCACGGCCAAAAAAGATCGCAGCCAACTGTATCAATGTAACGGATGTCGTTACATACACTATTGCGGTTTGAAGTGCCAGAGGAGTGATTGGCCTGAGCATCAGCCACGATGTTTACTGCATAGACAATATAGCTCAGGTCAATTCTAATTCTTTAAGCACTCTCCTTTCTTTCGCCCATGCTTGTATGCTTAATAATATAGTAGTAGTAATCTCCCCAGTATGTGATCATTGAAGATAGCAAGGGCGGAGGTCACTAATCGCTGTTCTATTGGTAGTAGTAGTAGTAGCTGCCAGTGGTAACCGGCAGTTTATATTGTCCCCGCCGTGCCGATGCAAATGTATGTGATATCCATTAAACTTTTGTAAATCCTTCTCTTGTTGTGCAGTATGTGGATGATGATGACTGTGACTATGATGATTATGACAACTTATATCCCCGTCTGCTTCCTCTTCATTATGGTGATGATGTCCGTGCATGAGGTAACGGTATAGAAATGTACTAAAGCATACCCCACTATTAGACGATTGAGATGTTGTGATTTTGAGTTAGTAAAGAAAAAAGTGACACATCATATGCACAACATCTCAAATCTTCCACACGTACCTGAAAGACACTGCGGTGGCCGACACTCCGACTTGGAGACCAAACTGAGATGGATTTGGAAATAATATACTCAGCAGATACATTCCCATCTCAACAAGACTGCACAACGCCCCCTCAACCGAACCCACAGCGTTGCGGTATCGTTCATCCACAATATATTGCTGAATCTCCAAAGCTCCTATATCAAAGGAGTACAAACCAGCACGGGATACACATATCGAACTAAGGAATAGTACAACATGCCACGGAAGTGTTGAGTCGTCACTACTCTGATCCATCATATCAAATGTTTCAATATGAGAAAATGAATACGCCGCCATAAGGACACTTACTACCTCAAGTAGTAGGAAGGCAAGACTAACACGTCGGAGTTGTTCAATTGATTTGGCCGATGATGACCGCATAGCATCTTCATTCTCAAACTCAAATCCAATATGATTATCATCCTCTCCCCAGTGCCTTGCTATTGAAAAGAGACCTAGACCTGTAACTCCCGACAGAGCACCCACGGCACGAAATATACCTATTGATTTGGGTGTCATCCCCACCATTACCAAGTATGATGTGAGTACTACACCTGATGGACTAAGTGCCGTTAAATACAAGGAAGCAAGTGACACAGTAAGGAGTGGCAAACCTGATGGATGATGATACCAAACTGACCATGAGCTAGCAATTTGTTCTTCTTTCTTAAGCGATGATGACTCTGCGGTGGTTTCATTTGCATTGATTGTAACTTCATCATCTGCTCTTTGACGAAGATCAGCACATGAATTGTATACTCTTCTCAGGAGTGATGCCTCGGGTATGAACGATATTATATTGAACAAAGCAACGACCACAAACCCTCGTTGCATTGAGGTCGTCACATCATCATTGCCCATAACTTGTAATATCCATCCTGATAGTATCGGTCCAAACATTGCCGCAGTTAAATCAATGTTGGTCATTGACGTGTTAATAAAACCCAGATTGATATTGGGATAGTTTATATCAAAACAGAGAAAGGATAGGATCTTTCTCTTCCCCATATCTTGTTCATTATTACTTGTTGTATCTTCCTTGAAGACGATGGGTACCCATTCCTTTTTGACAGCCACAGATGCCAATTGTGCACCCAATACTTCAATAATACCAGCAATTATAACCAATGTTAATGAAAGTAAATGACCCATCACATAACTAACATTAGTTGTATAATAATTATTCTCCCCATTGCCACTATCTAATGAAGATGACAAAGAAGAAGAAGTTGATGATATATAATTCCACAACATCAAAGCATCAATACTAACTAAACATCCTATCCCCTGCATACCCGCCCCAACTAATACGGTATTATATCTATCCCAACTATCAGCTTTACGTCCTATTATAGGTGATATTAATGCATTACAGCATGATTTTGATAAGCCAAATATGGCTGGAGCGATTAATGAATTTGGACTCCATTCTAATAGTAGTAATGGAGTAACGAATTCCCATGATCGGGAACCAAATCGGGAGAGTGTTGTTGCTAGGAGTATATTTTGTGCATGTTCGTATTGCTGATGTTGATTGTTTGTATTAGTTGATGTTTCTGTTGATATGAGATGTGTTCGCTCGTCGTCGAGGGTATCCTCTGTGTTGATTGATGGATGATGCATATTAAAGTTGAGCCGTATATACTAGTATTATATCTAGTCTTTATACCAAACAGACAATATCAGCAGACAATGTTCTTTGCAAAGAGATGATGTCTCTCCTATGATATGTAATGTTTTATGTTTATATTTTCGGGTCTCAATTATGTTACTGCTTAAATTACTAACAGTAGGATATTATGACAATACTACAGATCATATCGAGGAGATAGAAGAGGCGCCGATGAAGGTAATATGTTGCGCCTACGTGATGCTATGTATTGCGTCCTAATCTCATGATTCATGACAATCTCAAAGTGGGATTCATCTTATGTAGCGATCAAACGTTACCATGAGAGTGTAAATGATGAGGTGATTGGAGGTGGTTATTTGGAAGAGATACGTATATGTATAGATTGATGGCTATATTGTACTATAAACTCTGGAAGGGAATAATACACTTAACAGACGATATATGGTGGCTAACGACGTTCACAGAGAGATATTAAGATGTGAGTAAAATTGAGCTTGTGCATATCATACATAATAGGTATGATGCACCGACTTTCGTGTTTTATCAAGTGGCTGTAATGCTATTTATATTATTATGTATTATGTTATTTAACTGCTTGCTTATAATATTTATGTTTCTTCATTTAATACAGACATCCACAATAAATATATCCACTATAGAGTGCACCAATAGCAATTTTGTCATTTCCTTACACATTACGCAAGTACCAAATAAAACAGGAAAGTGGATCAATACATCGAAGATAGAATTAGCTTATAGTAAATATGAATAACAATAACCAACTAGCTGTACCTCCTCGACGTTCGAGACGTCTTGCAACATTTATACCCGCCTCACATTGGATTAGTATTGGTTACTCTGAACTTGATGCACAGTTGTTGGAGAAGTTACAGACAGATATAAAGAATTATTGTGAAAGTAACAATGATGATACTAAAATCGATCTAAGAGGGAAAATAGCAGAGCCTGGTGTTATTCTTCCTTATCATGATATGTTACTTCCTCATTGGCAAAAGTTATTCAAAGCACTAAATGGAAGAACCTTAAAGGCGCTAACTTTAATAGGTATTTCTCTGCCTACAGCAGTATTAGATATAATGTTTTCAGCATTGCAGTCAATTAATTTTGAAGAATTTGTCCTAGTTGGCGTTGGATTGGGGAGAGACGGGTTTCTGAAGTTGTCATCATTTATCAAAGATAATACAAGCTTGAAAAATCTTACTATTGGAGGGGACTTGATCGATGATTTGTCAGTTGCCAGTTCATTATCGGATGCTATCAGAGATAATCCCAATCTTGAGTTACTTGTACTGGCTGCATGTGGCCTAAACAATGTCGCTATTCTTGGAAATATCCTCGAGGGATGTAAAAGATTGGACAACTTGTCAATAACAAAATGCAATTTCGGATCTGGGGGTGTTGATCTCTTGGCAGACTTTATAAGCAGCAACCATTCTACCAAGTGCTTAGTCTTAGTGAGAAACAACTTATCAGATAATGATGCATTAGTATTGTCATCGGCATTGAAGGAAAATACAAATCTGCAGTGGTTGAAGTTGGAGCATAACGATATTACAGAAGAAGGAGAAAAGAAGCTACTGAAGGCATTGTATGATCCGACTAGCATGGATTCAATTATTGAATCAAATCACACATGCCTCCCATTCACAGTTGAGCTCAGTAATTCTTCTACACGGCCATTTCTGGAACTAGAACTTTTCATGACAAATATGAATGATGACATTAGTATTAAGCAGAAGATTAGGAAGAAGGTAGTATTGGCACTTTGTGGAGTGGAGGGGGAACTCTTTGATCTATCTCATTTCAATGATCTACCTCTTGGGGTGATGCCACGAGTATTGGAGTTGATTCAGGAACATTCTGACATGAGAACGAAAGTTTGCCATACACATTCCCATCTTATTCCCGACCAGTTAGAAAAAGATGCCTTGACTCGACTCTTTCATACCTTACGGGGATGGGAGCTGCCATTGCTGTTTGAGAATTTGAATAAATCATCTACCAACGCCGGTGAGTTGAAGAAGAAACAGATTGAGGATCTGGATAATCTTAAGATTGTATAAAAGACAAAAGTTCTACTCCAAAAAAGGCAAACCTCACTTACCCCCACTATCTACATGGGTAGCTAGTAAGTCAATATGAAACTACTTAGTTTAGATCTCGAGGAGGGAGTAGCTTCCACTTCTACTAAGGCTGGTGTTTGTTTTTAATCAGATCCATTTACTGTCGATCTTCTTAGCCATAGCCCTACATGTATTTGCCTCTTTGACATCATCAAGTGGGATTCATCTAACAATTTGGCGACTAAATTGTACCATGAGAGTGATATGAGATATGATTGAGTGAGTGTTGGTCGTTCATTTCTTATTCTATCCGTGGTTTGAGGTCGATTGACTCTGGAAGGGAGTAATACACTCAACAGACGATATTGTTTCGGTACGTGGGTCAACATTTTAGATCTAAAAGATGTGAGTACCTAAAAGATTATATGTCAGGCACAACTTTTTAATTATATGCAAATGCTTAGTTATGCACAGTGAACTGTATGAAGTTGTGCAATGATGCACCAGTATTGTGGCTGTAAAACTATTTATATTATCTGTGTATTATGTGCTTATAATATTTATGTTTCTTCAGTTAATACAGACATCCGCATATTGAGTGCACCAATAGCAATTCATCATTTCCTTCGGTACACAAGAAGTTACTATACCAAACTATCCAAATAAAACAGGGAAGTATATTAATACATAGGAGTTAGAATTAGTTTGTATAATTGGTTTGTAATTACTTCATACATAAAAACATGAACCAACAGAATAACAATAATAACCAACAAGTGGTACTACCCCGTCGTTCACGACGTCTTGCGACAATTTTACCCGCCTCATATTGGATTAGTTTGGGATATTCAGAAGTTAATGCACAATCAATGGAAAAGCTACAGAATGATTTGAAGAAGTATATTGATGGGAATGATGAGAGTCTAACCATTGAATCAAATACCTCAGGCGTCGATACACTTCCTCATCACGATGAAACGTACCGCCACTTCCACACCATGATATGATGCTACCTCATTGGAAAAGGTTCGCCAAAGCATTGAATGGACGTACTTCTGTTAATAAGGTAGAATTTACCGGCATTAGCATGCCTTCATCGGTTTTAGATTTTATGTTTCCAACATTACAATCAATGAATTTGATTGAGTTAATGTTATGTGGCATAGGATTGGGGAGTGAAGGCTATCAATCTTTCTCATCTTTTATCAAAGATAACACAAGTTTGAAACATCTCGTTATTGGGGTGGAAAGAATTCATAATATTTCTATTGCCGGTTCCCTGGCTGATGCATTGAAGGATCATCCCACTCTTGAACGAGTTTCATTCGGCAGCGTTGGACTAGACAATACTGCCCTTGAGATAATCCTTGAGGGATGCAAAACAATAAAGGAAATTGTAATGGTGTTTTGCAATCTCGGGTCCAATAACGATATAGCTGTTTTGGCAGACTTTATTGGTAGAAACTGCCCAACAGAAACTATTATATTAGGAGAAGACGAAATAACAGATGCTGATGCATTAGTATTGGCATCTACTTTGAAAGAGAACACAAATCTCAAACGGTTGAGTCTGAAAAATAATGAAATTACAGAGGAAGGGGAGAAGCATCTACTCAATGCTCTATTTGATACGTCTAGTATGGACTCAATTATTGAGTCCAATCACACATGCAAGGTATACACATATGATACCAGCAAGCCTTCAATAGTTGCTCTGCGGCCACCTATTGAAAAAGAAGTCATCGAGATCAATGGCGATGATCATTTAAGTATTCGGCGGAAGATTAGGGAGAAAGTGGTATTGGCATTATGTGGAGTGGACGGGTGTATGTTTGATCTATCTCATTTCAATGATTTACCTCTTCAATTAATGCCGCGGGTGTTGGAGTTGATTCAGAAGCATAGCTGGATGAGATGTATAGCGGTCGACTACAAGCAATTGAGGAATGATTCCTTATCAAGACTCTTTCATACGTTACGGGGTTGGGAGTTGCCATTGTTGTTTAACAATTTGAGCCCTGCAAATGAGACGATGGGAGAGAGGAAGAGGAGGAAGACCTGTCGTTGAGTTCAGTTGCACTCATGTTTGGGATTAGATCCATCTGGGCGGGGAGATGAGAGGTTCTATAATACTAACTTCTGTGTATAAACTATACCATCTGTGTTGGTTAACTTCTGTTCATTCTACTATGTACACTTTATTTACACCTCTTCTTTACCCGTCTATGACAAATAGTTTGCCTCTTCATCTATATCATGAGGCCCATTCTTAAACTTGATGATACCTCTTTAACTCTTATTCAGTTTATCGTATCTCTCCTTAGTTCAATCCTTGACACTCTTCTACCATCTCAGGAGATACCTTTCTCAAATCTTCCAATGTAAGGCCCGGTGGTAACTGTGAAGCCACCAATTCCTCACTTGCCCATGATGGTAATGTTCCATCTTCATGGAAATTACGGATCATCTCAATAGAAACAAATGGATTACTAACAACTTGAACAATTTGATCACATGTAATACCATCGGGAAGCTCATCTTCGACCGAAGGTAGAGGTTCAGCTGTTGATAACTCTTCGATAGTAGGCAGAGGTTCAGACGTGGATGCTTCTTCGACAATCTGTTCAACCTCGACCTCGTATTGAGCTATTTCTTCTTCTATTCCTACCCATCCAGTCACATCTTCTTCTTCCTTCTCCTCTTCAATTTCAATCGCCTGTTCCTCTCCAGTCTGTTTCAAACATGTGTACTTACTTTCTGTGGCAAGGATGGGCAAATAGACACATACCGTACCATGAGAACATACTTTATCACCACATGGTACAGGCTCAGTTGTTGGATTTGCTGTTGGTTCAAGAGTCGTGGGAGATAATGTAGGCTTTGTAGATGGAGATAATGATGGACTTGTCTGTATTGTATGTATGAGATTGAAGAAGTAGATTCAGATGACGTGTTAGATAAGCACAAAAGAAAAGTGAACATATCATGTTCATGTGTACAAAATCAAAACGAGTAACTCACCGTAGGCTCTTCACTTGGTTCCATTGTAATTGGAGCCTTTGATGGAGAAGGTGTGTTCAACGTCGGCTCATCTGTTGGTTTAGATGTAATTGGTGCAAGTGAAGGAGGAGGTGAAGGAAGTGGCGTGGGTTCAGGAGTTATGGGCTGAGGTGAAGGAGCTGCTGTACTCTCTGAGGTACCAGTAAAGCCTCCAATTCCTCCACTACCCTCCGAGGTGCCGGTAGAGCCTCCAATACCACCACCCTCCGAGGTACTGCTATCCCCAGTAAAGCCTCCAATATTCAACTCTTCCACTTGTTCTTCTTTTTCCTCTTCAACAATGGCTACTTCCTCTTCTTCTTGACTTTCAGTAGTAACTGTACTATCTCCTCCTGCTAATACTAATGTATCATCTTTTTTGTTGTTTTCTTCTTCAGTAGTATCACCTCCTGCTTCTAATACTAATGTATCATCTTCTTTGTTGTTGCTTTCTTCTTCTAATGCAGCCAATAGGTTGGATGCATAGTCAGATGCCGTATCCTTTTCTTCTTGTGTTGCTTGCTTAGGCTTACACTTGAAAGTACGACGACGACGGTTTATCTTGTTATGATGAGCTGGTCGACCTCCACGAAGTAAGTTACGACGACTTACTGTACTCTTCAACCCTCCTCCTCTCACACGTAACTGACGTCGTCGTACACCTCCCTGTTGACACTTGACAACCATCTCCGGACTAACCAGCCGCAATGATTCCATGGTAACACCAGGTGCCTGAACCTCTAATACTGGACCCATAATCTCTTCTGTAATGCCCTCGGGTAAAGTCCCATCTTTATGATATGCCGTAATTGTATCAAGTGTTACCATTTGATGTGACATTACTTGATTAATTTGTTCACATGTAATATTATCTGGTAGTTGTGCCTCCTCAGGTTCGGCGGTGGGCTCGTCAGGTTCGATTGGTACAACATCTTGCTCCTCTACTGCCTCTGGTTCAACTGACGACACTTTAGATGCAGTCTGTTCTTCGAGGATCTCTTCCTCTACAATTGGTAAACCAAACTCATCACAATCAACCTCTTCCACAACCTCGTCCTCCTCAATAGTAGTAGTAGGCTCGACGGGTAGATATGAATCAATAACAACATCTTCTGCAATATTGCCCTCACTACCACTCTCGTCACTGCCAAAGCCTAAATCACTCAAACTAACACCTAAACTCAATGCAACACCACCACATACCAATACAGTCAGTACAGTAACCAATAAGAATAACTTTGATTTAGATCGATGTTGATATTCTTTGGTTAATTCTGTTTGGTTGGAGTGTTGTGATGCCGCAAGATTATCTGTAGTAAGAGGTAGTGGGACGATGTTTGCTAGGGATGTTAGTGATTCTTCCATGTCTATATCTTCTAAGTCTGTTAAGTCATCATTTGTTAAGTCATCGTGAGATAGTTCATCATTTGTTAGCTCATCGTGTGATAGTCCATCATCATATGTACGTGTATCAGTATCAGTATAACTCAATGAACCACTACCAGTTGTTCCACTCTCAACAGTTGTATAACTTTGAATAGATGTTGGTGATATCAAATCATCATAATTACTTTCAGTAATTATATCCAAGTTATTACTATTGATATTAGTTGTATTTACTGATCTATTACGATCGATTGACGATTGTTTTTGTAATGACGCGGCAGAGTCACCTTCATATTGTATGGAATCATTATCGTCTAGGGAGTTACTACCGTTGCCTCCGTATAGTTCCTTACTTTTATCGACTGAGTTTGTGCCGCCGCCGGTTAAAGATGATAAGTCAATGTTCGATTGTTGTAACATTGATGATAGGTTGGTTGGTACATAATTTGTTGGACTTAGGAGATTCCATAGACTGGAAGATGGTGTTGTGTTGTTGCCGTCGGTGTCGACAGGGGGGGGAGCTGTGGCCTCTTCCTCTTTGCTCATTGTTGGATTTGTTATGTATTGCAATAATATGCTAGTATGCTCGCTCTCTTTGCAATTCTATTGCAATGCCCTAACTCTGTAATTGTATTGCAACTCTTTGCAATTAATTATGGCAGCGTTGGGGTAGAGCTCTTATCAATGCTATGTAGTGTTATTGTGCACGAGACGTCGCGATTTAGTGGCGGCATATTAGTTTCAACTACGAAAGATTAGCTACCGTTAGGGGGTATCCTTTCTAAGTGCAAACAAATGTGAATTTCACGTGATCTGTGTAATAAATCACGTATACCCACGTGTATTGAAGGTGGTATACTGAGCTCATGATATTTTGTATCAGGCCCACGCCATTTTAGCACAACTCTTGATAGTAGACTATGTTAGCGGCCCTTTAGGTATTCTCTTTACACAATACACTACGGCGTTACTATACTATATATTGCAGCTAGATTCTCAATATATAACATTAAATGAGCCGATACACTCGCTTACTTAATGCAGACCACGATACTACCTCAAACAACAACAACTCCAACGAAGCAACAACAGATAATACACCACCAACCCTCTCCTCATTTCCAACAAATCAAATGTCAAACATGTTAAATTCATTAAAAGAATCAGCTACCAATGCTAGTTCAAGTGTACGTACTGGATTAGGATTGCCTAATAACAGTAACAATAATAATGATGATAATTCGGATTTAGAAAGTCAAGCTTCCAACATGTTGGATGAAGTTTCGGAATATTGTCCTAAGATGACTTATCAGCAGGTGAGATATTATGTTATATAGGATATGTTAGATGTGGTATGATTTATATTGCAATACGCTGGTTGGTTGAGCATTTAGGGTAGAGTTTGAGGTTTCAACTCAAAGTGAAAAAATGTGCACAAGATGTGAGCAACTTCTTTTTATCATTATCATATCAATACTCACATAATCCCCCTTATTTCTTTTCTCACACATACACTGGATAATAATACACGTCGACTAAACCATAAAAACTAAATCAAAAGAGAGTTATGGGCTTCGGTATATGCTTTACATGCGGATACCTAATGACATTCGCATCCTTCCGTCTCTTCATTAAACTAGTAGAAGGAAATCCAGCACCATTCGTATTCCTCTACACCTCTGGTAATATTATGAGTTTATTATCAAGTATGTTCCTATCGGGTCCAAAACGTCAATTTAAAAGTATGTTTGATGAAAAACGACGTACTACCTCTATTACATATTTAGTATCATTGGGTACATCGATTATTGTCTGTTTTATTCCTATACCTACCGGGCCCAAGATTGGATTACTGGTATTGTTGCTTTTGGTACAAATGATGGCTAGTTTATGGTATACACTATCATATATACCGTATGGTAGGGCAACGGCGAAGAAGATGATACTATCGGTCGTGAATGGATCTGATTAAAACGAACACCAGTCTTAGTAGAAGTGGAAGCTGCTTTTTTCATATACGAGGAAGGAGAGATCTAAACTAAGTAGTAGGTAGTGGGGGTAACTGAGGTTTGCCATTTCTGGAGTAGAACTTTTGTCTTTTATAAAATCTTAAGATTATCCAGATCCTCAATAAGTCGACGGGTCTGTTTCTTCTTCATCACACCGGCGTTGGTAGATTGCCTATTCAAATTCTCAAACAACAAAGTGCCAATACTACCTTCTTTCTAATCTTCTGCTTAACACTAATGTCATCATTCATATTTATCATAAAAAGTTCTAGTTCCAGAAATGGCCGTGTGGAAGAATTACTGAGATCAAATGTGAATGGGAGGCATGTGTGGTTTGATTCAATAATTGAATCCATGCTAGTCGGATCATACAATGCCTTGAGTAGCTTCTTTTCCCCATCCTCTGTAATATTATTCTTCTCTAACTTCAACCAACGCAGATTTGTATTTTCCTTCAATGCTGCTGCCAATACTAATGCATCATTATCTGATAAGTTGTTGCTCACTAAGACTAAGCACTTGGTGGAATGGTTGCCGCGTATGAAGTCTGCCAAGAGACTAACACCCTCCATTCCCAATTCTTCATTAGATACAGAGACCAACTCTGGGGAATTGCATTTTGCTATTGACAAGTTGTCCAATCTTTTAATCTTTTACATCCCTCGAGGATATTTCCAAGAATACCAGCATTGTTTAGACCACATGCAGCCAGTATGAGTAACTCAAGAGTAGGATGATTTTCGATAGCACACGATATTGAAGTGGCAACTGACAAATCATCGATCAAGTCCCCTCCAATAGTAAGATTTTTCAAGCTTGTATTTTCCCTAATAAATGATGACAACTTCAGAAACCCATCCCTCCCCAATCCAACGCTGACTGTGGCAAATTCTTCTAAATTGATTGACTTTAATGCTGAAAACATAATGTCTAATACTGCTGTAGGCAGAGAAATACCCATCAAAGATATTGCCTTGATGGAGGTTCTCCCATTTAGTGCTTTGAATAACTTGTTCCAGTGAGGAAGTAACATATCATGATAAGGAAGAATCACACTTGGCTCTACTATTTTCCCTCTTAGATCGATTTTAGTATCATCATTGTTACTTTTACAATAATTCTTTATATCAGTCTGTAACTTCTCCAATAACCGTGCATCAAGCTCAGTATAGCTATTTTGTCAGCGCTAAGTGAAGCGATAGAGCATCAAGCTACTATATAATGACAGGAGTAGGGTATTATCAATTTTATTAGCATTCATAATTGCATTATTGCAATTATTTGACGGTTGATACGATGCACAAGATATGCTCAATATAAAAATGACAATCAATCCACCAAAATGTAGTTGTACTCTATCCGTGGTTGTACTATCATCCATCTTAGTATAGTGAGAGATGGCTTATTGGATTTATAGAATGATTTTCATGGTATAGATGTCATTTTTGAAGAGGTGTTACGACCGTTTGTTAATAAAATTCACAGTCAATTAATGTTTTCATTCTTGAGCAATCTCAACTCCTTGCGATTAGAAGAACATGTCAAGTGAATCAATAGATCTACTGTGGAATGAATCAATTCACAAATTAAAAGAACTAGTACAACAAGAAGATGGTGTATCATCATCAAATAATAAACAAATCTCAATCAACGAGGCCTTCTCACACTTTGCAAAATTATACATTCAATACACACTCCTCTTAAATAACTTTAATACCTGCTATTCATCATTACAAGTCTAAAACTAATTTTCGGACAGGGTAAAATGGAATTTTACCGATCTTAGGGCCTATTTTAGCACTCTCGATCTCAATGATGGAATAAGTTTATAGAATAACCAAGTACATAGCCTTATTAAGTAGCTTTAGTAGTATGGATTACACGTCTGAAATTAGTTCTACGGATGATTAGTTATTGAGATTGATATACTCAAAGATGGCCTCTGAGCCTTTTTTTTTATGGTCATTTTTACTTGTGTATCTTTCGGACAACTTGAGGTTAGTAGGTAATTATTCATCAAATATTAACATTTGAATAAATATCAGATATGCAATGGAAAGCCCACGATATATACTACAAGACTGTACCCTTGGTTATATCCAAAGTGTCCATCGTCATTGTTGTCGAGACCACTCAAAATTTACCGATCTTGGAGAATTGTCAATTTAACAATTTTCACCCATCATCATCACCTAATAATGTAAATAACTCGACTTTATGGCAATGGTACTCCACAATTCCGCACCAAACCTTGATCAACATCTATCAGACGTCCTATCTACTCGATTTATATCACTGCAACGCGTTGTACCATCGATTAATACTGAGAATAGTCACAATATGGTTGTATCCGAGTTGATGCGCATTATACATATCTTGCTATTATGGATGTCATATCATGTCTATGGCAAGGTCCTCTATCAATGGCTACGATGTTACGATCGAATTACTACCTCAAATATACAACTATCTACTGATTGACAAATATCATTTTTTACAAATTATCAACAACAGTCATTGTATTGTGTATTATCACCACTAATACACCAAAGAATGCGGCTAATATACAATGTATATCAACTTTAGTTATATGTAACACACGCCTATCCACTTGGATTGAAAGTATACAACAATAGCACCAACGTTTGGTGACTTTGAATAATGTAAAAATCAGCATTGAGTTAGTATCAAGTATGTACACCCGATAGAATGTTACAATAGACGAGCGCTATTAGTTCGATTGGGATAAGTAGGGAATGTAGAGAGGGTATTAGAATAGTGATTGTTGGTCGTAGGGGAGTATGCACATGCAAGAAGTAATTGGGGGAGAGGTTTATTATACACATCAAATAAGACAACACAGCAACACAATACGCATTCAAAATGGATAGAAGAACGGGGTGGATGCTAGTTTATAAACAAATAAACATATAGAGCAACCTAAGTTGCTGAACTAGCATCACTATCACCCTCATCTCCTTCCTCTTCACTTTCAGTCTCCTCTTCTTCACTACACATTCTTCCTCC
>Ga0214477_100146_pt1 | contig 47529 bp, 31 predicted proteins | sample M1_20Mar14CPVII9_FD_165058 | JGI IMG/M metagenome (GOLD analysis project Ga0214477, IMG submission 165058) | Marine eukaryotic communities from Monterey Bay, California, United States - M1_20Mar14CPVII9sort6BwellC16 | ecosystem: Environmental > Aquatic > Marine > Unclassified | place: USA... | reverse complement strand
TGGATAATGATAGTTGCTTCAGCTTTGTTAGTTTGGATAAGTCAGGAAGCGTGCCGGTAATCTCTGAGTTGTAGTCGAGAACCAGCTGTGTCAGATTTGTCATCTCTGTTAGGAAGTCTAAATCACCCTGAGTCGAATCACCACTTAGTTGGTTTCTTTCGAGCCATAATACGTCAAGCTTTGGAAGTTGAGCAAATGACCGAGGTATCTTGCCGTTCAAATCGTTGGACATTAATGCAACTGGCAAGAAGAAAGATCAGATATTGGAGTGAGCATGGGAAATGGAAGGGCAAGAACAGAGAACTGGTACTATGCACTAATCAACAACTTAACATCACAACACTCACGAGCAGTCATATGTTTTAACCATCCATATTGAAATGGTATTTCACCTGATAACCCTCTATTGTCCTGGATATGTAAAACTTTGAGATATCTCAAATGATGTACTTCACTTGGAAGCTTTCCCAACATATTGTTCAGTGCTGGACAAGGAGAAGGTTGAGAGGAATGAGTTGGCAAATATATATACCGACAATAAATGGACCAGATAAAAACTTACGAGGAAGACTTATACCAGTAACAAAACGTTGTCCATTCCATACATCCTTCTCTTGAATATCACTATCCTCATCTATAAAGTCAGGCTTACCATCACAAAGTACTCCAAATAAAAACTCTTGCTGTAAATTCTGTATCTGAAACTTGTCATACCAAGCACATTCATGCCACCCGGTTAAAAAGTTCAACTTCCATGTCCAATGTGTATCGCCGCCAGTTGAAAAGAATACCACTGCTAATGCATACCGCTGTATGAAAGTGTACTCATACTCTTCAGTTGGTATCTTCATCCTGTACTTATCAAACGTTGCAATCCATCTTGCAGCCTCATATTGTGGACTGAATGAACTACCACCATATACCAATGTAAGCCTCGGATCCAATGTCTTTGGATCTGATATATCATATTTGATTAAATAATCCAATGTCTGTTGCAATCTTCTTTCATTCTCCTTCTTCGAATGTCCATTGCCAAATATGACATCCCATATACTACCAATATCACTACCACTACCTCCGCTATTCTCTTGTACCATAGATCTAGGATAGCCATAATAGCGGAGTGTAGTTATTATCACACTTGCAATGAATGTAATACTTAATAGAAATAGTGTGAATATTCGATATTGTCTTGCTTGTTTACGACGTGCAGCGGCCTGTGATGATGTTAATGTTTGTTGTTGTCCTTCGTCATCTCCAAATGTTGAGAGACCATCATCAATTATTGTATCCCCATCATCGTCAGTATAATTTGGCATCATAGTGTTTGAGTTGTATTAGCAGCTTCTTCTGGCTTCTAGGATATTGCCCTAACTTGTATTTATATTACGTCTCTTGAATTCTACAAGTAACTGGGAAGCCAAGTGCACAGATTAATGTCAATGTTTACTTTTATGCACAAGATGTACCTTTTTGTAAAATCCTTCCTACAATATCAATTTTGAAGACTCGCAACTTCCACTATTCGAAAGATCTATAAATAATGATCTTCTGACTGTGCTGGAGGTATACCAAAGTGATTAATCTGCCGTATCGATATTGCAATGTTCTCAATCAATTTCATTGAAAAAATTTAATACGATTTCACTCTATGGTATCTCACAAGACCACCACCACCAGTAAACATCTCTGCAGTCAACAGATACGATATATATTTGAAACCTCCTCCATTATACTTGTACTATCGAGTTGGATGTGTGTTATTATGGCATGGAGGAACGACATACATCTATTCAGTTCAGCGGAGGATAAGTCGACGGACAGACGCAATCGGTCGATTAACAAATTAACAATCAATCAACGACTACATCATTCAGTTACTAACTGTTTGTTCTACTTCTTTTTGCGGCGCTTGTATTGATTGCTGTAGGCCTTGTACTCATACCGCGATGTTCTTTTCTCATTGGGTGAAAGAGTTTGGGCTTGATAAGAAGCTGGCGCCTATAGATGACTCAAAACACAACAAGATTGACGATGATACTTACGACGAAAGTTTATTTACCAAAATATTCGATACTGTGGCACCTCGTTCACCACCTCCTCAACATAATAGCGAGAATACTCTTCAGAAGACGCGTCAGGATATTAATTCATCTTCTGTTCTTCCAGAAGATCAAGTTGAACAACAATCGAATAGTATGCAAGAGGATACCACTCCTGCTGCTAATCCCCAACCACACACAAACAATACCAATAATGAGCTTCTCATACAATATCAAGAAGAGAATACAAATTTACTGAATCAAATCATCATATTACAAACAGAGAATACAAATCTAAAACAAATAATTGAAGAAAATAGCAGTACAATTTCAGCAGCTAAAGAAACAGCCGAAACTGCCAATGCACCAACATGGAAATGGGCAAATATATCTGATCTCTTCACATTATGCAGTGCACAGCCTAAACCACCCAAGAAGGATAAGAATGGTGAAATTATACCACCCAAGGTAGATACGAATGGTAACATTATACCAAGTAAGAATATCAAAAAGATACATAAGATCTTAAGTAAACAGAAAGATATGATTAAGGTACGATCATTCAATATTGCCAATGTACCCGATGGATATACAATATTACATGCGGCATGTAAGGTTGGTAATATTGAAGTTGTTGAGTATTTGTTATCAAATCATGTCATGTTTATTGGAGAAAAAGATGACGAAGGCAGCAGTAGTAGTGAAATAGATGGAGAATACAAGTTGGAGTTGAATGAAAGGGATTTACAAGGTCGTACTCCACTTCATATTGCTTCTGTTAATATGCATGATGAATTGATAAAGGTACTAAAGGGTGCGTATGATAAGTTGAAGGATAAGGTTGATATGGAGATGAATATGTATGATGATGATGATGATGATAGCAGTGATAGTGATGGCGAGGGCGGTGAAGAGAAAAAAGAAGGAGATGATAAGGATCAAGTGAATACAGGTCTTGCGGAGGAAATGGTGACCAAGCTGACTACATCAGAGACTTTGGCAAGTAAAGATGACAATACTGTAGATAGAGAAGTTACAGTCACGCCAAAGACAGTAACAAAGTCACCTATGAAGCGAAGGCTTAAAACTCCAAGGTCACGCTCTCCCAAGAGAACAAGTCAGACACCTAAAACTCCAAGGTCACGTTCACCAAAACCTACATCTAGATTATCACCGAAATCACCGCTGCGATCACCGCAACCAACATTTGCCGGATCATCGGTACCGACAGACTTATCAGGCCGTTCTCCCTTGGGAATGGCAGCAACATCAACAGCCTCAAGGGCCAAGACTCGTCGTACAATTGTCGAGAATATGTTATATAAGCCTGGTGATCCAAGTATTACTGGACATGGTGGTCGGGGTGAACGTACACCTCCCAACGCTAGGTGTGGACCACAGAAGCAGTACTTGAGTCCAAATGTTGGCAGTAGTTCTAGAGGAGGGGTTTCTGTTCCTACTACACCGGGAAGTGGTGGTTCCATTATAGTTGCTGGAACCAACTCGTATCTGAGCCCACCCCCTCGAAAGAATGGTAGGTATACTACTCATACACCTGGCAGTGCTGCTACTGCCAACTTTGCAACGTCATTTCAAAGTCCTCCTCCACCAATTATACATGAGGAGTCGGATAAAGAAGAAGCAGCAACAGCAGCAAGTGAGAATGCCTTACAACTTCAATGGGCAGCATCGGAAGCAAATGGTTGGCGTGTGGATATGGAGGATGCAATGTTGGTGAAGTATCCAGTGCCTCGACCATTATTATTGGAACGGAGTGATTCTTCAAGCAATATCCCCACGACGATGGCTGTTTTTGGTGTATTCGATGGACATGGAGATGGAGGTCACGCCTCCAAGTTTATTGCCGAGAATTTAGTATCCAAGTTACAGGTTCAACCCGATTGGGCAAAGGCTTATCATAATTGCAACAACTCATCCGATGGCACACTTACTTCGGTACTGACACAGACATGTCTTGACTTGGATGAGGACTTAAAGAATGATGAATCCAAGCCCAAGGATGGTGGAAGTACTGCTATTATGGCACTTGTGAGCAATTGTATCATGTATGTGGCAAACATTGGTGATGCTCGCTGTATCCTAGTCAGGAAGAAGAATAAGAACGATGGTAACACCTGGGACCCATCCTCAATTGAGGTAATTGCCATGTCAGAAGATCATAAGCCCAACCTTCCAGGGGAACGGTCAAGAATTGAATCGGCTGGACTGTCAGTACAGACTGATCACATTCCACCCGATGAAGATGATGAAAATGGTGAAAATATAACAGTACATCGTGTTAAGAAATCTAATACGGAACTATTGGGAGTATCACGAGCCTTTGGTGATCAAGATTACAAGTCAAATAAGGAATTGTCGGCATCTCGACAGGCAGTGACATGTTCTCCCGATATTCGTGTTAGAGATCGTGCAGATGACGAAGATATGTATTTGATTCTGGCTTGTGATGGTGTAAGTATCTGTATTATTCATTTTTTGTTGAGACATTGTGAATTGTATCTCATATCTATACTTCCTCGTCCCTCTATTAACACAGATTTGGGATGTCATGTCAAATGAAGAAGTGGGAGAATTTGTAGCAAGACGGGTGGCAGAACAGCTTGGATGGGTTGAAGAACTTACAAACGATACTTCAAACGAAGAACAGAGTGAACTCAGAGCTTCAAAAGAGCGGAACATGTCCGACAATTCTGTAGAAGGTGAGGTACTTGCCAAAGTTGGTGATGACTTATTAGCAAAGTGCCTCGATAAGAACTCGAGGGATAACATGTCAGTGCTGATTGTAGCATTGCCTGCTTGTGGTATAGTGACAACAAATGATACAGCTGCTACACCTGCTGTGGTAAGAGGTGGTACCGTGAAGAGGGCGCTAGAGTATGACAAATAGATAGAATGGGAAGGCTAGATATTATAATAAAGCTTAATGTTGAGTTGGCGAGATACTTGTCATATTCATTTGTTCTTCTTCTTCTTCTTATCATAATTCAGTAACTGCTTCTGTAATGGCTTGTTCATCTTTTCAATAGCATACCGTAATCCCTCTCTTGTAAACTCATCATAATGATTCTTAATGAAACAAATAACGATATCCTCATCTGCTACTGATAATTCACGTAATACCCAACCAATTGTGTGGAAATCGATTTTGATTCTGTATAACGTTAGTTGCAATGTTTAATATGATATCATTATAGTTACCATGACGTGCTAAACATACGAATGATATACAACTTGCTCTTTATTTCCAATCTCCATTTGTACTTTTGCACCAACTTTGTACCTTTGTTGCAAATCTTTCATTACTATTAGAGTGATTGGTACTGTTGTTAGTTTTGTCATCTAATGCAATTAACTTTCGTATTACTTGAGAAGACAGTCCGTCACATGTTGCCCAATCATTAACATAGTTATCAATAAATGTACCCAATGTTTCTATAATGTATAGTTCACATTGGATAAGCTTCAAATTATACGGTACGCCTAATAGATATACACCCAACATCTTCTTATCACCATATTTACTACTTAACAATTCCTCGGATGTTGCTAGCTGCTAGAAGTATCTTTGATGTCCATTGTGACTTGTATTGTACTTGTACTTGCTTAATCATTAATCGTAATTCAGGACTTTTAATACCATAAAAGGGATATATATTCTTCATGTATCGTTCCATAATTTGTTGAGCATGCTTTGGGTTTTGTTTCTTGATGCACTCGTTGTTTAGGAATTGCAGTACTGATGATTTTACTTCTGACGCAGACGGTGACGATGACATAGCTCTTCTACTAACGTAACAGGCAGGATATTGGGCGGCGTATAAAGCATACAGTGTTAGACTGCTGCGATATACGCCCATACTTTTGGTATCTACATTCATGAATTATTTTGAGTCAAGTAAGGCCCAGGTATATAGTACCCGATTATCACATGGATTAGGTAGATGACCGAACCTTGAAATTTTATGAGAGTTTACATAAAATTTGATGTGAAAATGAAAATGCAAGGTTGGCTGGTGGAATTGTAATATCGATTGCAATACACTCAGTCCACTTCGTATACCACCAGGCTATAGTATAAACCAGTATTTGACGCTCTTTCAACTGGTGGTACTTTGGGAGACGCCAGATTTATATTGAGTATATGGTGAGGAGGGTATCCTAGCTTAAAGGGCCACTTCACACATTCTTCTTTTTCCTCACTCTTGCCATTGATTGATTAATAAGTATTGAAGTATCAGTAATTTGATAATAAGTATTGATGGTATCAGTGTATTAAATTAAACCCTTCTCAAAACCATGTCAAACAAAACAACCAAAGAAGAAGATGAAGATTTTATGATCCAATGTGATGCACCAAACTGTGGCAAGTGGTATTACGCACACGAACAATCACCGCCAATAACACCCCAACAAGCTTCCCAATATGAAAAATATCACTGTGAGGAATGTATACCCTACCATGGTCCATCGACATTTAAAACACGTCGAGTAGGATTACGCAAACGTAAACGTATCAACTTTGTTTTATTAAATGATCCGGGTAGTTTAGATGACGGCGGTAATGGAAGTTATAATGAGACATTACTAACTAGTAACGCAGTATCAACTAATGATGGACAGGAATTAGACTTTGGTAGTATATTAAATCAACGTACGAACAAAAATATCTTTAATACTGAGAATAGTTTTTTATTACAACTCAATAATAATACTGAAGAATTGAATGAAGAATATGCAATGAAATTTGGATTTAATCGTCCAATACTATTTGATAATAAATCTCCTTCTCAGTTGGGATTACGTTTGCCAACATCAACAACAACATCAGTAGTACAAGATGATGGCAACACTACTACTAAACCATTTACATATTCAAATGTAGCCAAATTAGTAGGACCATATCGTCGCATACAAGTAATCGATACATCCACACAATTAACAACAACGTATACCTTAGATGAATGGGTAAATTATTTAAATATACCAAGTAATGAAAGGGAAAGGATATTAAATGTAATAACATTGGAATTTAGTCAAACTCCATTGGGTGAATTAGTGAATGAACCACAATTTGCTAGAAGTTTGGATTTTGTTTATATGTATTGGCCTATTTGTGTGGATGATTTGAAGTGTGTTAATGGTGATGACCGTGTCGTATCTGATATGGATATTAATTGCAAAGAAGATATTATTACTGGCTCTGTTAAAAGATTGGACGAATCGCCTCCATTACCACCACAACAACTGGTTGAAGAATCGAATGTTATGGATGATAATTGCAAAGAAGATACTACTACTACTAGCAACAGCAGTGAGGCAACTCTTAATGCCACTGACTGTGTTGATAATTTGGAAGACTTGGCAGCAGCAACGGTAGCAACAGCAATTCAAGAAACGAAAGAGCAACAAGATAATGAAGAAGAAGATATTGCACAACAACAACAAGATAATGAAGAGGACGAAGACGATATTGCACAACAACTTGAGGATCTAAACAAGGAACAACCACGAGTAGCAAAGTATTGTCTAATGAGTGCCGCTGGTAGTTACACCGACTTTCATGTAGACTTTGGAGGCACATCAGTATGGTATCATGTATATCACGGAAGTAAACGATTTTACTTCATTGAACCCACATCCAAGAATTTAAAGATTTATTCAAAGTGGGCAACAGATAAATCAATCAAGTATCAATTCCTACCGGATATAATCAAGGCAAGTGGTGGTGAAGTATATGAGGTTACTCTCAAGCAAGGACAGACAATGTTCATAGCAAGTGGATGGATTCACGCCGTGTATACTCCACAGGACAGTCTTGTCTTTGGTGGGAACTTTGTTCATGAACATTCACTTGAGATGCAATTGACCATCTATCGACTTGAGAAGCAAATGAAGGTTGGGAATCAATACAAGTTTCCCAATTATCAAAAGCTCATGTGGTATGTTGCATTTGGATTTTTGAGAAAGATAAAGAGTATGGGAGGTGATGATAAGGAGATTCAAGATGATCAGTATCAACAACGCCAAGTACAAGCTATTTGTTCAACATATCCGCCACACATCTTAAGGGGGTATCTGGCATTGGCAAAAGAATTACAAAGGTGGTCAAGCTCAAGAGAAAAGCGTACCATTGAACAATATCCCGAGAATATGAATGTATCTAAAGTTGCAAGTGATCTTGGTAGCCTTATGAAGCTTTGTACTGGCGCTTCCCAGCTTAAAGGGAAACAACAGGATACAAAGCCCAAAGCCAAAGTTGCCACACTGCCCCGACCTACTGAATCTTCCAAGAAGATACCGACTGCAGTAGTAAGCAGCATGGCAAAGGAGACCCCAAGGCAAGATGGGGTTGTTCAAGCTGCAAGGTTAGAAGATCGCCCTGAGCTTGGTCCGGGTTGGAGAGTCAATATCGTTTCAAGGAAGGTTGGTAAGAAGAAGAATTACTTTTATGTGTCGCCTTCTGGGGAAAGAGTCAGAACACTGAAGCAAGCAAAGGATATTGCCGCTAAGTCTATGCACTAGATTATGAAAAGATACTTTAATTCTTAAGAATAGATGCGTAGTACTGAAAAAGTAAAGACTCTGTAGCTGTTGATTATTGATAGTGAGAAGAGATGTGTAAGTGTAAGGACAAGGCTATCGCTGCAATGTGATTTCAATTCTTTGGATATTGTATCTCGATCTCTTATTTGGTGGTGGTACCTTGACGACGATATTTGATGGTGGAAGTTGGATTGCTCTTTGTGTCTCTCTTAATTGGAGAAGGGAGAGTGATATATGTCAATCTATCATTAATCAGCAGTGTTTTATCAGTAGTTTTTATCGTCCTTTTGATCAATGGTACTCCAGAGGATAAGTGGTGTATAAAGATACCAAAGACTCTTTTGCAAATTTTATTTGATATCACATCAAGAAATTATTGTTGAAAAGGAAAGCCATCATGACAATAATAATATCATATCTTCTTCCTTTCTATTTACTATTGGTATGGTATGCAACTATATCAAATGCCTTTATAACTCCAACAAGATATTACAATCAGCCTCGAGCTACATTAAATCAACACTATGTCATATCACCATCATCCATACCGATAGAACAGATAATTGATATATCGACTACTCCATACACTACACAAACACTCGCCTTTCTGAATGGATTAAATGAGAACATACTTGCAATGGATCAGAATGCAGCCGAACAATTAGCAGGACCATGTGAGTAGTGTAGATGGATATTGTGCATATGATATGTTTCTTTTCTGACTAACTATACTACTTTGATTTTGATACACACCATTCAGTCTTTGGTGCCTCATTATTCCCATACCTGGGTTTCCTATTCTTTTTAAATGTACCACAAAATGAAACACCAAAGGGCGTGGTAGTTGGCTTTGCTACATGTCTATTGTTCGTCTTCCTGACCATACCGGCAGCTATTGGTGCAAACGTTTGGTACGATGTTAGTTTGGCAGATTGTGACTGGTTACATGGAAGTGCTGAAAGTCTATTAACAATTACAAATCTAGTTACTGTGGTGGCGTTTCGACAAGCTTTAAGGTATAAAGAGCAAGAAGAGAAGGGCATTCCTGATCTAAATGTACCAGAAAGTGTTGTTAGTTATGAACCAATGGTGAAATTAGTTTGTGGGTTGACGGTATTAGCCTTCTTTACTGCATTGTATCCTGGAGCGAATCACGCACAAGTTCATACTCCATATTTAGAAGGATTTATGGATATTCCATCATCACGTTACCTTGGGTAGCAACGCATCCTGAGCCCGATAATGCCCTAACGGTTGCATGTTGGATCATTCATATTACAAGTTTAGTAGAGTTTCTCGTTGCCATGGGATTTTGTTGGCGTTGGGCAGACGTAGTTGGTAATCAAAAGTGGAAGGGATTAACATGGGGATTACTGCCACTACATACATCGGGCATTACTGCATGTACTTATCACCTTCTATACAATACAATACCGGTACTTGTACCATTACAAGCGGCTCTTACATGTCTAGGCAATATAACAGCAATGTATGCAACATATAGGATTGCACTATCAAATGGTTGGTCGGCACCTTGGGGACAAATCTCTTTCCTTCCTTCTGGAGACGAGTTAATGGAGGATGATATGAAACAACTTAAAAGGCAAGATTCAGACTCACTCGTCGGGTTTGAGGACTTGGGAGATGCATTAGCACAAGATAATGACTACTCATTCATAATTAAATTGTTTGCAGGATGTGCAATTGCTAGGTGAGTCAAGTCTTTAGTGGTAGTTGTTTGTCATATGTATGTATTCCTCTTTGATGCTAATTGCTGCCTTCTCATTCTCTACTGAACACAGCGACGTGGTGAAATACGGAGAGGTCTGGTTTGACTTCCCCTTCGAACATTCGTTATCGGTAGCGTTGGCATTTATCTTCATTCCATCTATATTAAACGGTTTCAAATGGTATAAAAGAAGTTCAGATCCCGAATTTGAAGGATGGTTTTAGAGTATTACCCCACACTAACCTATTCTACCTAATTGATCCATCTTTCATGGAATGGATCTTGAACTCGAGGTCCTTTTAATTTGTTGTAGGACATTGTCTTAGTAAGATACCATTTACTCACATGATATGCTACTGCTCTTCTCCTCAATACACCACCCTTTCATGCTGATATCCTTCATCCACGGCATGTAGGTTATCCCCATCAATTAGATTTATTTGTTATATTATCACTATGTACTAGTGAGCAGATCAGGCCGATCTTTCCCTCTCGAATGCAGTGTATTCTTCAAGGACACACTCATTTGACAAGAGAGGTTCCTTTGTTCTTAGTGTTGATTCTAATTCTTCTTTGAGCAGTTTCATGCACCTCTCGGCTATGTCTGTTGTAGTAAAAGTAGTGCTCATCAAGTGTTGTATGACTTGCATTGCCGTTTCTCTACAGACTCCGACGATTTCTGCCCCAGTCATTAAGCCGCTAACGTCATCACTTGCTAGATGATCTATATTGAAGTATTCCTCAACACTATTAGGTGAGATTATATCATTCGCTTTGGTAGTCGGTAGTGTAGTAGCATATGTCGACAGCGCATTGTGCCACTTTCTACATTCCATCGATAGGATTGCTCTCCTTCCAATCTCATCGGGCTGTGGTACATAGATGACTTTATCAAACCTACCAGGACGTAATAATGCAGCATCAAGTAGTTTCGGTCTATTAGTGGCACCCAAAACAAGCACGCCATCGTCTACAGAGCCATCTACTCCATCCATCTCGTTCAGAAAAGTAGACAAAACCCGAGCCTCGGCTGATGTGCCCCTTCCCATACCAGTACCTCCTCCATCGTCTTCGCCACCAATAATAGCGTCAATTTCATCAAAGAACAAGACACATGGAGCTGCAGACCTTGCAAGATCGAATGCACGTCGTACAATACCCTCAGCTTCGCCCACATATGAACTAGCATATACATCTACCGGACTTAGAGATAAGAATGCAACACCCGCCGCACCCGCCGCCGCTCGTGCTAATGTAGTCTTGGCACATCCAGGCGGACCATGTAATAATACCCCTCTGGGTGGTGTTAATCCAAGTGCTTTAAATGCACTTCGACGTGTTCGTGGCCATTCAATTGCCTCACGTAATGCACGCTTGGCTCCTCCGGCATCTCCGGCTATATCATCCCATGTAGTTTTGGGCGGAGCTGATAATGTTGCATCCCGTAGACATGAGGCACCTACATCGTTCATGGCTGATAACAAGTGTTGGGTACTGATTGTTGGATGATTGCCGTGATGATTTGATGAGCTTCCTTGGGAATTGAACGAGCTGTCTTGATGGTTACTAAACCTCTCTTCAATGGCAAGAGTTGCAGCTCTTCGAACTAACGATGATAAATCGGCTGCAACATATCCCACACATGCTTCTGCAACCTTGTGTAGGCCTGCTGCTTCCATATCCTCAGATGTTGATGACGAAGATGAACCTCCGAGCATACTTTTTAACAAAGCAAATCGTTCATCAACATTTGGTGGATTTACAACCACTTCCTTCTCTAATCTACCCGGCCTGCGTAAGTATGATGGTATTGAATCTATTCTATTTGTTGCAGCGATGACAATCACTTGTTCCCAACCACTTATACTACTACCATTTGCAGATCTACTCTCCATTTTGTCAAGTATGACACCTAACATTGAACCTACTATCGATGATGATGTTGAAGAAACTAGTGCATCAAATTCATCCAAGAATATAACCACAGCTTTCTTTTTTCTTTGTCTAATGCATTCATTTTGGCCCTCTTTATTGGGTCTTTCGTTACCTTCAGATGGTGTACACTGTACCAAATCTAACGCCAATTCAAACTGTTGTTGTAATTCACATGCTGCTTTAGCATAATTATTAGATCCACTCGATGTAGATGATGATGCAAGTAGTTCGGAACCTCTTATTGATATGAGATGTATTGTATCGTCCTCTTTATTATAATTTGTTGTTGCATTCGGCACCACTGTTGATATAGTTGGATCATCATCGTCATCATCAAGACTTGTAGTAGTAGGAACAAACCATGAATTGGCCATGTCAATAGATTTCTTCACCGAGTAAGTCTTACCAACACCTGGTGGACCGGTGAATAGGAAACATCTTGGTATTGGTAATGATATGTTATTAGTATGTATGAATAAGATTGAGTGTAATGATTCCAAGATATGTTCGTGTGGCAATAGTATTTGCTTGTTGTGGAATGACAGTCTAGGGATATCCTTTGTTTGTGATGGCAGCTCATCCTCTCTGCTATCACTAATGTTGTCTCTGCATGATGAAGATTTAAATATGATCCTTGTACTTGGAAGTATAACATATACAAGCTTAGCTGATGTTGTTGATAATGATTGCTTATTGTCTACTGATTGAACATCCATCACTTGAAACTTTAGCACTTTATAATGACCAATACCTTCCTCAGATGTATGTTGAGGTATCTTTACTGATAAGCAAGGTAATACCAAATCATCATTACTTGATGATGATGATGTTGTACTAGTATTGTACTGAGGTGGTAATAAATTAATCCTCTTCCCAACTAGAAGACGTTTAATACATGCTCGTTGCAATGCATTTGATGTTGATGTGATGTCGGTATCTTCTTGTCTACTGTTTGTAGATGACAAATGATATTGATCAATACTAATGGTCCGTAGAGTTATTGCAATGAGTGGTAACATCATATCACTTGTTTGGTATGATGTGTTGTTGTTTTGTTAGAGCGATTGTATAATATTATACTATCAACTAAGTCGGAATTTTTAGACAAAAGATATTATGAAAATTTGTGCATATGATATGTACACTTAACCCAATCCGCTAAAGGAATCCAATAAACATCTTGATCTAAACAATACTAAGCGTTGTATTTACCCTAATATCGATGTGCCGAACTTTTGTGTGTATATCTAATCTATCAGTTATCAGTGGATTTGCTTTGCTTTGCTTTGCTTAGCTAGATAACGTCTGTCCGTAGGCAGGCAGGCGACGAGAAGTAATGTGTATTGTGTATATCTGGATAGTTAGTTGACATCGTTTCTACATCCGTACTCTCTATATTACTTGTATATGATAGCTCTAATATATTATGGCGGTCCGGTGCCATGCACATAGAAGAAATATTGAATGGTGGTGGCCCGATGATTTTCTGTTATGTTTCAGAGTTAGTTTCAGAGTTGAGAGTTGAGGAGTGAGAGTTGTATTGAGATGGAGTAGAGGAGGGATAATAGACTGGAATTTGCTGATGGTATACTCATATCCTTCCTTTCTTTATCACCTATTATTGATGTGCACTGAGAGAGTTGTCTAGTTATTTGCAATCATTGAGATATGGAGGAACAACAACAACAGCATAAACAACTACGGTTAAAATGTATAGTATTAGGTAGTGCCAATGCAGGTAAAACATGTCTACTACGTCGATATATACATAATAAATTCGAGGGTGGTAGCACTCATAACAACAACGAACAACAATCAATAAGAAGAAAGAGGAGCACAACATCCACTCAAGGTGCTGACTATTATGTTAAAAAGGTTGATAATAGCACAAGAGATAATCATCCTGATGTATTCGTCCAGTTATGGGATACAGCAGGTAAAGAACGATTACACATCTCACCAAATACTGCAGCTAAAGATTATAGAAGATCATCCAACTTTTATCAATTCTTATCAATACGACCATCTTCAAACTCATCGATAGTGATAGATGGAGCTAGCGGTGATTATATATCAAGTAATAATTGTAATAATTATGAACATCGATACAATAATTGGAATGCATCAAATGATAATAAAAGAAGTGACGGTAGATATAGAAGAAAGAGAGTTGCAAAGAAAAGTGATAAAGAGTTGCAAAACAATACACAAAGTAAACATGGCCGTGTTAAGCAGTCTCAATCGAGTACAATACCAAGTACAATATACAACAGTGGCAGTTATCATAATACACCAGCAGAGGATGCACTCTTCAAGAATATAGATGCCTGTATGTTAGTTTATGATGCCACATCGAGTATGTCGTTTCTACATTTGATGCAATGGCACAGCGAATGGGTTGAGAGGTTGAAATATTGGGATAAAGAAGAAGATATAGATACATCAAAGAAGAACAGAAGAAGAGTGAGGAACAAACGAAAGCGCATACCCTTCATAGTGGTTGCTAACAAAATTGATCTACTGAAATCAAAGATTGATAATGATACTACCGACTCAGACACAACTTCTAGTGGAAAAGCTAGTCATCGTTCTGTAATGGGTTTAAGAAATGACGAATACGAGGGCAAACAACTCAAGTATGAATATGCAGCAGAAGAAGGTAGCAACACAACAATCTCCACAACTTCATCATCATCAAAGAGGCCACCGCCACTCACCTACTCACTAAAAGAAACACAATGGTCGACAGATCAAACATACCTAACGGCATTACAACATACCGAAGATGAATTACCAGCCAATCGACAAATGATACTGCTATGGTGTGAGCGGAATGGTATACCGCACGTCGAGGCGAGTGCATTAACTGGAGAGGGTGTGAATGAGTCTATGAAACTGTTGATTGATGCTGGTGTTGATGAGCTGAGAAGGAAACAAGATGAGGCTGGAGTGATAGTGGAAGACATACATAATCAAGAGAGCGAGGAAGAAGAGGTGATAACACCTCAGGAAAAGGAAGTTGATGATGGAATTGTACATCATTATCAACAACAGGATCAACACACTGATGGCGACGTCACTCTCGATAATGATGACACAGAGTACCATGAGCAACAAATAGACGAACAAGCTATCGACACACTTCAACTAAATGGTGATATCAATGGATCAGTATCAAGAGAGGAAGAAGAGGCAGCAGTAGTAGATCCATCTCAATATTACTTTGTATACCAACCACGGAAGGAAGAAGATTCATTAGACTTATTTGCACGGTACTCGCCGAAAGAAGAGGAAAGATTATGTTCACCTTTTAAATGTTGGATGTCTTTCTTTTCGTATTGTAAGTTGTGAAACAAACAGAGAAGGTCTACTATCAATTTGAAAATATCATACATCATTAGCATCTATCTTTCTAAGTTTACTGCTTCTTGAATTGTCCTTCTTCAATAGTAAGGATCGCCATTATAAGCAGCTGCTTCATCTCTTTGATTGCTCTTTATCTCACCCAAGTATGACTGGTAAGCTCGTAATGCTTTTGCATAATCATCTTTTGTTGTAATTCCTTTTGTGTAGAGTTCTTGAATACTGTCCAAAGAGTACTTGTCTCCATCTCTCACCGCAATCATCCAATGTTTTAATGCTCTCTCTGTATTGCCCTCTTCTTCTTCTTCGATACATCCAAGATTCTTCCTTGCGACTTCATTTCCAGCTACAGCTGCTAGTTGATAGTAATGCTTGGCCTTCCTTTTATCCACTTCTACACCTTCGCCATAATCATAAGCATAACCAATATTGCAATATGCTGATGAGTTACCAAGATCTCCAGCTTGATGCCACAATTCTAAAGCCCTCGTTTGATTTTGCTCATACCACCCACCCTCGTTAAAGTAGCTGCTTGCAATGTTGTAGATTGCAATAGGATCATCAGCCTCTGCTCGTTTCTCATATCTTTCTTTTTCCTCCTTGGAAGAAGTAGGGTCTGGAGTTCTGCAAAAGGCACAGAGGGAATGTTTCTCAGTCTTTGTTTTTACTGCATGGATACATCCATTGCATATAACTTTTCCGCAGCATGCCATGTATGTACTTCCCGAAAGCGGTGAAGGCATTCGTAGGAAGCAAATTGGACAATCTCCATATAGCAGTGGTGGTTGTTTGAAGAGTTTCTCGTCTTGTAACTCGGCAGCACGCTTCTTACACTGCTTCTTATGTTGAGGCCTGTGAGCAATTTGGCATTCTCTGTTGCAATATTTTACTAACTTGCATGCTGTGCACACCTTTAGATTACTACCTTCCTCTCTACCCTTACCACAATTAGCACATAATGATATACTATCAGCAGACGTATCATTAATAATCATATCATTGAGTAGCTTACATGGTGCACCAACATAATTATTTTGTTCACATGATGTGCACTCTTTTTTATTTGATGATATATCCTCCTCCGTACCACCATCGCAGTCGCCACTGGTAATAACCGCAGTTTTATTGTCTTTATTATTATTGGTCTTCATCTCTGTAATATGTGTTTATACCACTGCTATAACCTCTTAACACCAATATTACTACTTACTATCGTCTGTGAAGTGTTATTGTACAAAACGGTATCCTCCACACTCTCATAATTTTTTCGAACTTTACTAATTCACTTTTCTTCTAATGATATTACCAACCAAACAATATAAAGATGACAACAATTAGACTTGTTTGCACGTTATTCACCGAAAGAAGAAGAGAGATTGTGTTCACCTTTTAAATGTTGGACATATTGCCGGCTGTAAAACAAACAGACATAGCTCTTAATGTATATCTACTCTGGGAACCTTATATAACTAGTTTCTATAACTAAACACCCCTAACCACAAAGGAGACGAATTCAATAGTAAGGATCGCCACATATAGCTGCTTCTTCATCTCTTTGAACGCTCCGAATCTCACTCAAGTATGTTTGGTAAGCACTCAAAGCTTCTGAGTAATCATCTTTTGTTGCATTTCCTTCCGTGTAGAATTCTTTGATCCTTATCAAAGAATTGTTGTAACCATCCCTCACCGCAATCATCCAATGTTTTAATGCTCTATCTGTATTGCCTGCTCTTGCCTCAATATTGCCAAGATTGTGCCTTGCAACTTCGTTTCCAGCCATTGCTGCTAGCTCATAGTAATGGTTAGCCTTCTTCATATCTACTCTCACGCCGTCACCTTTTTCATAAGCACGACCAAAATTGGTATATGCTGGAGCATATCCAAGTTCTCCTGCCTTATGCAATAATTTCAATGCCTTTTTATAATTTTGGTTAAATCCATCATCTCCATCAAAGTAACTACTTCCAATGTTGTATATTGCAATAGGATCACCAAGCTCCATTCGTTTCTTCCTCCGCTTAGTTGTCTCCTCATCTGAAGTTGGTACCGGAGTTCTGCAAAAGGCGCAGAGGGATTGTTTCTCTGTCCTTTTGTTTACTGCATGGATACAGCCATTGCAAATAACTTTTCCACAACATGCCATATATGTACTACCTGAAATCAAAGAAGGCATACGTAGAAAGCATATAGGGCAATCTCCATATAGTAGTGGTGGTTGTTTGAATAACTTTTCATCATGTAACTTAGCGGCGTGCTCAGCAGCAAGTCTTTGATGTTCTTCACAATCTTTCTTATGTTTGTGTCGGTGTTTCTTCTTACAGGCAGCGTTGCAATACTTCACTTGTTCACATCTGTTGCAGATATTCGTAACATCACTACCCTCCTTACCACAATTAGCACATGTTGAAACATCAGCCGATCCATCACTAATACGCATGTCATTCAGTAGCTTACCATCGTCTTTTTTTTGCTCACATGATGTGCACTCTTTTTTGCTTGATGATATGTCCTCCTCCGTACCGCCGCACTCGCCACTGGTAATAACCGCAGTTTTATTGTCATTATTATCGGTCTTCATCTCTGTAATATCGTCGATACACGCTACCTAGCTAATTGCCCCTAATTAATGATGATATGACTTTGTATGTGCACTATTACTTTGATCATGAAAAACGGTATCCTAATACACTCTCATAAAACTCCTCTATGTAACACTCAATCAATACTTAACAACAACACCATCTTTCACCAACCAAATCAAATAATATGACAGCACAATACGAACCACATCAACTAAATCAAATCTCCTGTCTCCTAAACGATTCACGAGAATGTATCACACTCCGTTCAATCATGTTGGAACTAACAGTTAATCGAAATGTTGCACGGTCTATCCTTGATGCACTTGTTACTCAATCTTTAAGTTCAACTAGTACCAATGATAATGATATGGTTGTAGATAAAAAGTATCAAGTAGTACGTATGATATCAAAAATTGATAATGGTAAACAACGTATGGAATTAGTGAATGGTGGTAATGAGGGTAGTATATTCTCTATTGCATTATCAACTTCTGAAAACAATGACTATGAGAAGGTGCACCCACAACAAAATGAGGAGGATGGAGATGATAGTATGGATGAAGATGATGTTGATGAGAATGGCAATCCCATTGAAAAGAAGGCCAACAATTCTTCCGCTTCCACCAATACTACCGTGAGCGGTGTATTGCAACAACTAACAGCGTCACATGAAAAATCATTATCAATCCAGGAAAGTTTTTATCTTTATGAATTTATATGTGTTCAATATATGTGAAGTCTCGGTGATTTGACTGCTTCGTTTGAACTTAGTTTGTTTCTATTTGTTTGCTTTGCAAACCGCATGTACTAAGATATGATACCACTACCTCTCTTTCGTCTTCATAAACTGTTTTCACATCTTCTCCAGCGTACTAAAGGTAATGAAATATATGATATATTTAATGATTGTGTTAGTATAGTACCTGCACGTGAATTTATTTGTACTGATAATGAAAATGGTGAGGGTGGTGAAGATATTAAAGTTAAGAGGATTACACGTGATCGTGAGGTAATGTTTGTTGGTGATGATAATGATGATAAGTCTAACAATAAGGGTAAGGGTAAAGGAGCTGGATCAAGTGGTAGTGCTACTACTTCAATCTCAACAACAGCTAAAAAGAAGAAGGGTAAAGAGATCACGGCAGCCGATTTCTTCAAGGGTGCAACTAAAAAGAAGGATGATAAGAAGGAGAAGAAGGAATCCAAGAAGAAGTCTTCCTCAACTGATAATAATACTGCAACAAGTCCAACCGAGAAGGAAAATAAACTCAACAAGTCCAAGAAGAAGAAGGCAACATCCACTTCTGTATCTTCTTCTAATACTAGTCCCAAGTCATCAGGTAATGTTGATGATTTCGTAGGTGACGTAGATGAAGATGATGAATTTTTAGAATTAGAAAAGGAACGTATGGAACGTAATAATGACAAGGAGGATGACGATGTGGTCGAGGTAAAGACTAAGAAGAAGAAAAGTAAGAAGACTTCTGAAAAACGTCGTAAACGTGAAGAAGAGGAAGAGGATGAAGAAGTAGCAGATACCAAGGTCGAAGAACAAAGTGATGATGATGAAATGGAATACGATGACGTACTAGATGTATCCGACAGTAAGAAGAAGTCAAAGAAAAAGAAGAAGAAGGATGTAGTAAAGCCAGGTGCAATGGATGCATTTGCAACTCAAAAGAAGCAAGCCAATCCTAGCAGCGGTGGAGGAGGCGGTGCCAAGAAGCGTCGTAAGAAAATGATTGAAAAGACAACAGTTGATGAGAATGGATATATGTGTACTGAAACTGTTACTGTTTGGGAGGATGTTGAAGATGATGGTGATGATGATGCGATGGATGTTGATGTTAAGGCAAAGTCTAGTTCGAGTATCAAGAGTAGTGGAAGTGCCAAGTCGAGTAGTGGTACAAGTGGCAAATCCAAGGGAGCTAAGAAGGGCAATATGAAGCAGGCTGGGTTGATGGGTTTCTTTGGAAAGAAGAAGTAGAAGGTATATGATTGTGTAATGTTTGTGTGTGTGAGAGTGAGAAGGGATGAGTAAAAGCCCATAGAGGCAAGGAGGAAGGGACCCAGAGGTATCGAGTCAGTGCATATTTTCAGCCTTTAGTTTATGCGTGATTATCTAAGACTCCTTGATAGTATCATAACTAGCTGGTTTATACAACTTGCTAATTATACGGATTGTTGTTTGCTACTCGATATTATAGAGTATAGTAGAGTATGTATGTAGCTGTGAGATTGGGGTATCCTCGTCTCATATGAATCATATGAATGTAATGCTGCCTCATAAAAGAACCATACATAGAATTTATACTGGTAAACAATAGCTGTTTATTATTGTAGAATGCAAGGTAGGCTGCCGGCCTTACCTTGTGACAATAGACCACGGAATCATAGTGAAGAGTACTCTACACCTAGATAGTCATATATAAATATATATAATGATAATCAGCGAGGATACCGGCATTCTCTTTATGTCATTCATTTACAACCGCAGTTCATGGCCAATGAGATTGTAATGTGTGTATGATAAATGATAGGTATTAGGTGTACCTATGAGATGAATGACGGTTGCCTTGTGTACTTCTACCTCTAGAGTTCTATAGCATCGTCTGGCGTTATCGACGACTTAAGACTTAGTAAAAGAAAAATCAAGACTTTTATTTGTGCGGAGTGTGGAGATTATCTAGAGGTGCATGAGCTTTCCATTTTAGTTATAGTAATTGAGAATCGGCGATTCTTAACGATCTAGTGCTAGTATCAACAACAACAATAATAGAGCCAACAATATTAAAAACAAATCCCAAGCGATTAGTATATCATCATGGCTGATATTATCACCATTGGGGTGGAGAACATTTCTATTGATCACGTAGTGATGTTTAGGATTAAGTCAACCACGAAATTGAAAAAAGTGTTTAAAGCATATGCACAACGGTATGGTTTAAAGGATCCTACACTCCTGAGATTCTTCACATTAAATGGTCAACGTTTATTAGAAACAGATACACCCGAATCGATACATATCGGAGATGGTGATAATATCAAGTTTTCCACACCTTCTGATAAACTTCTAACGAATCTATACAAGATATGCCGATCAAATAAACTATCATTAGATGCTTTACAAAAGGAAGTTGATCTTCGTGGACCTATTGCCATCTGGGAGGCATGTGAAGAATGCGGATATCTTTATATGTTTTTCAATAAGGCGTGTCGGAATAAGAAAATTACCTTGGAGATTATCAATTATCTGCTAGAAACCTTTCCTGAAGCTGCTAGTTTATATCTTCCTCTTGTGGATGACAGAAACTACTTTACAAAACCACCAATTTATACGTATTTGGAATATAACATCAATGTTGATTTTGAGATAGTTAAAGTTCTATACGATGCATACCCAGAGGCCATTGAAATGAAAGATTATTATGATGGTGCAAGGACCAAACACAAATCAAATGAGAGCTTGCTTAACTTTATGGCGAAACAATGTGAATATGCTCTACAAGCAAAAGATACCGCACTCATGCATACTCTTCATAGGAATGGAGTCAATGATCGGTTACCGTTTCATTATGCATTAATAGATGGGGCCCCTCTTGGATCTATAAAGCTATTGCTGAAGAGCAATCCTTTTGTCACACGGATAGTTGATAACCAACTTGCCTTTCCTCTACACTTAGCATGTGAATACAGTTCTGTTGAAGTTGTCAAATTTTTAGTGAGGCGAGATAGTTTCCTAGCATTTCAAGCTGATGCAAACAAATACTCTATTCTTCATTATGCATGCCGTGGATGTAACTTGAGAGTGATCAAGTACTTGCTGACAAGTCATGCGCCATTGGTCTCATTAGAAACTGTGAATACTCATCCTATTCATTTATTGTGTCAGGCTGGGAAAGAAGGGAGGGGCGGAGTCGATTGTGAAAGTCCTGAGTATATTGAAACTATCTGGTTAATGCTGCTTGCTAACCCAGAAATAGTAACATTGGATACTTTCGTGGCACCAGATTTGCTCCAATCATTGTCAATTACAAGCTGAGAGTATAAGATGCCGAACGTGATCATAAGAAGTGAAATGACAGTTAGATAATAACTTATAATAAACTCGTTTGCAATATCATGTTTAAGACTGAAGAGTAAGTAGTACTGAATCCTATAGAGAAGAGTAAGAGAGGTTACTATTATTCATCATTTCTACCCACCGATGGTGCCTGTGCACCACTATCAGATTGCTCATCACTATCAGTAGTTATACCCCACATTCGACAAAGCATAGCATATGCCCTTGGATCATGCTCTCGTAATTGCCGTCTATTAAAGGGATACCACTTATTATGCTCCCGGTCATCTTCTATTTCAGTACCCAAAAAGGCAACGCTCAGCTCTGCAAAGTATTCCATTTGATCTTGACAAGCATAAGCCTTACATTTCGGCCCTTGTTTACCATGTACACGTACACAATCATATAAACCTTCATCCATTGCTGCCTTGTATACATTGATAATATCTTCGTTGTCATACCCATTTTCAATATATAGACAATGCCAAGCGTGGCTTAGTTCATGTAGCATTAAACCTCCTGCACCCCATAGATCACAATCTGATAAGTAATGCTTAGCATCATACCATTCTACACCACCACACTTGTCAGGTCTCATTCCATTTCGCTTCAACCACTTTGATCCAGGATGAAAACAGCCAGCTCGTCCCTTAATCGGTGCAATCTTTGGTCCGAATGACTGTGACTTGTTAATCCATATAGGTGTACTACTTTTGAGTTTCTCACGTGCCTCGAATGGTAAAGACCTTGATGCAGCCTCCAAGTCTGATTCAAATCTTGTCCGTAACAAGTTCTTTCCATTCTCTGGAATATCCATATCACTTGGGAAACATCCTGGTTCAATACGACAAGGCCATCCACCTAATATTACACTGCCGTAATGTTTCTTCGATGTGTCTATTGGTGTTGGATCAAGCCGAGTCAAGCAAACTGTAACTTGCAGTGTATGTTCAGTATCTTCGTCGTGATTGTGTGTTGGTACCTCTTGATGTTGAGAAGGAGCACCATTCTCAATATTGTTACTACTGTTTGATGTTGAATCTGTAGCCACAAAGGCATTTGTATGAGGTGGCCTTGGATTCATTGCACCTCGTAGAAATGGCACAGACTGTGTACAATCTGAGCAGCCCAAAGCGCTTGATGGTAGATCAATATCTTCATCTGAATTATCCGCTTCACCAACACTGCTAGGAGATTCCTTTTCTACTGACTTATTTTGAAAAGATCGGATTGTAACTAGTTGCACATCAAGCTCACGACCTCCATCAAAACTATCATCAACACTTTCCAATTCACTTTCTTCTTCCTCTTCTGTCTTGCCCTCTTCTTCTTGGTCAACATCTCCTCTCTCAGGCATTGGATTAGGACGGAATCCACCCACAGCCAAGTATGTTTCTCTTTGAACATCATTCTCATCATCTCCGGTCATATTACACTTCCGTACAAAGTATGTTCTACCATTTTCCTGTACAACTAACACACTATCATCTTCATTCGAATCATCACTTCCATCCTCGTTATCATTAGTAGACGCGTCAGTAGTGTGTAACACGGTATCATTATCTACACGACGGCAGAATATAAATGCATGTCCAGGAAATGTAGTTTCTATATGATCATGTTCATTCACCAATAGAAGATTAGTTGTATCCGTCTCGTGATTGTGTGATGTGTCTGAAGTTGTTGATTGATTGCCTCGTAGATTACCATGCCCATTTATATCATCATTAGTTGTTGAGTTATTATTGTAATTGATAGTTGTAGGATTCAGAGGACGGAAATGGCATGGTATACCATCTTGATTAATCCAACATAGATATAATGTCTCATCTTTGTCCTCTTGTTTCTTGTTAACATCAGGCTTGTCTGCATCGGCCATATCATCGTCTGTGCCAGAAGATCCTTCTTCTACTACTTCCTCATGCTTGCCCGGACTTGTTTCTCTAGCCATCACATCATTAGCATTCATCATCTTCTTCTCCTCCCTGATATATCTAAATGCCAATCGTATTGATGGGCAATTAGATGATATATTGTAGTCGGATTTTAAATTGCCTTGTTGATATCCCTCTGAAGTTTCTTTGGGGTTTGAATAGGTTGGTGCTAGCTGATGTTGTTGCTTATTACTACTATTGTTCATATTATCTGTAACTATATCTGCTGCAGTACGTTGTAAGTTTGAGGTACCATCATCGATATCAGTATTGTCAGACATCATTACAGTAGGTCAAAATTTTCAGTGAGATTTGGTATAGAAGATATGACAGATGAAGAAGATATCACTGCAATATGTCGAGCAATACTAAATGGGATATTATTACGATGATGTAGAGGAAGACTTAGTGGATGTTTGACAAGGGTAGGCGGTGTTAATAGGGGCCGATTTGTCACATGAATGAGATCAAAAAAATTACGAGAGTGTGATGATTGAATGAATACCAATGAAACCCAATAAGTGCTAATATCCTCCCGCCTTCCAGGTAAGGATATCATCTATACATTCATTGTACAACACTATCAAATTCTATTGCAAAAAGCGTACCTATGTATATGTATAATGAGAAAGATTTTATTAAGTGTGGTCCGGTGATTTTCGATCTTTCATGCACATCGTCAGCATCTTTGCTCTCTCATTATGCCGTTGTTTCTTTCTATCTCAACCGTTTGTGGAATTCGAGTTTATCAATTGGCAGAGTTTATAGATCAATTGACAAATAAGGTAGTAATACCGATAGATTAAGGGGTAATAGTAGAGTGTACATTATAACATCATATCAAAGATTTGGGTAGTTTCAACGACCAATAAAGAGTACAGTACAATCGCCAATACTTCTCCAAGTTGACTATGTTGATGAATGAGTAGGCATGATGTCGATGTATACTGCTTTGAAAGCAGTTGAGTTTGCAGCAGAGATCACTGATGTTGAAGGACTGATTCTGGTATGCAGCAATGATGATATATTTGAATTCCACGTGCAAAGTCCCCTCGTACGTATAATAAGACTAATTCTCAATGTATTAATGTAAATAAAAGATACGATATCTGATCAACTACAAACTAATCAACGTATTTGTAATCCTCATCGGCCGCAGCTGCTTCATCCCTTTGAGCACTCTTAATAGCACCTAAGTATTCTTGATATGATCGCAAGGCTTGTGCATATTCTTCTTTTGTTGCATGTCCATTTAAGTAGAATTGTTTGATCATCTTCAAAGAATTGATGTAACCATCTCTAACCGCAATAGTATAGTGTTTGACAGCTCTCTCTGTGTTGCCTGCACGTTCTTCAATACACCCCAGATTGTGCCTTGCGATTTCGTTTCCAGCCATAGCTGCAAGTTCGTAGTAATGTACAGCCTTCTTCTCGTCAACTTCTACACCTTCTCCAGTTTCATAGGCATATCCAATATTGTGATATGCTGAAGCATGACCAAGTTCTGCTGCTTGATGATATAAATCTAATGCCTTTGCAAAATCTTGTGGCAGACCTTGTTCTCCTTCATCATAGTAAAAGCCTAAAGTAAAGATTGCCTCGGCATCTCCGACAGCTATTCTTCTCTTTGTCCTTTCAACTGTCTCCTCGCCTGAAGAAGGAGTTGGAATTCTGCAAAATGGACATAGTCCAACACCCCCGTCTCTTATTTCAACAGCATGGATACACCCACTACATATCATCTTTCCACAGCATGTTTTATATTTACTTCCTGTATCAAGTGTCGGCATCCTTTGGAAGCATATCGGGCAATCTTCATGTAGTGATGGTGGCTGTTTGAATAGTTGTTCATCATGTAACTTAGCGGCACATTCAGCAGCTAGTCTTTGATGCTCCTCGCAATCTTTCTTATGTTTGTGTCGATGTTTCTTTTTGCATGCCGCATTACAGTACTTCACCATCTTACATTTGTTGCATGTATTATTGACATCATCGCCCTCTTTACCACAATTAGCACACGTATTGGCTATACCACTATTGTTATTATCTTCAGTAGTAGTACTCATATTGTTACAGTACTTCACCATCTTACATTTGTTGCATGTATTATTGACATCATCGCCCTCTTTACCACAATTAGCACACGTATTGGCTATACCACTATTGTTATTATCTTCAGTAGTAGTACTCATATTGTGTAACATACTAGTTATCTCACATATACCATCATCAATCAATTTTGATGCACCATCATTGCAAATTTTGTTGGGCGTGCTCATTATTGTTTCAGTCTACAAGTCTTAATCAAAGAATACGAAAATTATAATACTTTATAATATGAAGACTTAGTGGATGTATAACAAGGGTAGTAGTAGGAGTTAATTAAGGGTCGAGAGAAGAGAGATAGAGTTGTTTTATTGAGTAGATCCTCTCCATCCATATACTTCAAATTTTATGAGAGTTGGCTGGAGACTGGAGGTAGATTGCCTCAATAAGTGATGCTGATAATACTCTCCCACTTTCCAGGTCAAGGATGCAATCTCATATATCAAATCGTATTGCAACGAAGCATATTATGTAATATGAGATAAGATTTATCTTGGTGTGGTCCGGTGACTTAATTAATTGGGAGTCTTTGATAAGAAATCTACTACATTCAGTGGATGGAAGTGGTTTCATTACTACCATATTATGGCATGAGACATCAGCAGAAAGCCTGCAGCTGCCGCGAAATAACTTTGAGGGTGGTAGTCTTGAAGTGTGTGCTTCATATTGAGAGTGGCACATGCAGATGAGCCCTCTACATTCTCATAATAGCAGATGACTCGGCATATTAGTAAGCAACAAAGACTCTTACTCCTTGGATGTATACTATGTATCGTTGGATGTTCATTGATACTAATTTCAATTAGTCAATTGCAATATTTCAAAGTAGAGAAGTCATCAAATGCACAACCAACAAATCACATACTACTACCATCATGTCATCCACATCACAGAGTTAAAAGTACAATACAATCACAATCAATTATACGTATATACTTTTATCATGTACGTAAAGCGGGTGGTACCATGATACGTAATTATTTACAAAGAGTAGCTGAACAATACAATATACATTTACAAGTTGATGAATATAATCATGCTTCATCTAAAGAAGAAGTTGGTAGTCAACCTAATACGATATACATAACAAATCTGCGAGACCCAGTTGAGAGATCAATTAGTCATTTCAAGTACTCGGAACGATGGGATTGTGAGCAGCTTGTGCATAATGAGTCGTTTATGCCAACACAATACAATGCTAGACCATTTGGAATGTGGAATGCGACGAAAGGTTTCGAGCCCTCCGAATGTGATGTCCCATTCAGCTTTACTGAATGCGCAGTAAACTGTTATTTGCAAACTTTTTCGGGTATGGGATGTACCAATAATGAGTGGTACAAACAATACAACATGGCATTTGACCGACTAAGAAAGTATAATCTGATATTAATATATGAAAGATTCAAAGACCCGACATATATCCAAGCAGTGGAAGATTACTTTGGTGGTATACAAGGTTTTAATACACCTGCTCATATGTTTTGTGGAGATGTATCGAAAGAAGCAAATGACAAAGTACCATTGAGTGTGAGTGAATTTGCACATGTATTCAAATTGCAAAGTTTAAATAAGATGGATGAAAGATTGTATAATGATTTCGTATCGTCTTGTGGTTGGAACAAGATCAATGAGGAAGAGACTAAGTATGACTTTCCGATATTGGATAGTAATAGATTTGTAGCACAACCAAATAGAACCGTCAATGAATGACCAATGTTTGTATCTTATTTTATATTGGAATTTCATATTCTATATGATCTAGACATAGACCTTTAGCCGGTGCAGTTTGCAACAGAGTTGTCGGGACTTTGATCTTCTTTTGGTTTGTGATCGGATCAACATCATGATACCTCTTGTCATGTTCTTCTAAACATACTCTCAGTTCATCCAAACTGGCATCATTCTTTCCAATTGCAACGAGTATACCGACTATTCTCCTTACCATTTTATATAAGAAGAAGTCAGACTCTACTGTGATTTTGTACACTGTAGTGTTGCCACTTTGTTGTAAAAAGTATGGAGCATCTCCACCACTACCATATGAAGTATTAACTTGTTCAACACATAGCTTAACTTTCCGCAGTGTATCTCGCTTCTCGCCCTGTTGCATGACTACAAACCATTCAACGTTATGTTCTATACTACTAAGTAGTTCGGCAGCCCTTGTCATCTTATCTAAATCAAGTGATTGTCTAATTATCCAAGCATATCGATTCCAAACGAATGGAGATAATGTTTGATCATCGTCAGTATATCCATTTACTTCATTATTTGATGATGTTGCACAGACATAGTATACATATCTTTTCCATAGACATGAATATCTTGCATCAAAATCTAGTGGTACTGGCTTAACTGCTAATGCACTGATTGATCCATATCTTGATTGTGAGGCAGGTGTTCGTGATTGCGGCAGAGGATGATTGCAAGCAAATTGTATCAATACACTATGCAGAAACTTTGCTGTGGCATTAACTGCTGTTTGCTTCTTAGCTGATTCATCTCCTTCTTCTTTGCAACTTATACTAGACGATACCCTACCAGTCTTCTTATTTGCAAATCTATACACCTCGTCTAAAGATAGATCAACAGTAACCACTGCACCCTTGGCATGTACTCCAGTATCTGTTCTCCCCCAAGCTACTATGCGAACAGGACGACGTAACAAGCTTTGCAATCGATTTTCAATCTGATCTTGTATTGTATTCTTATCTGGCTGTGATTGAAATCCATTATAGGTAGTACCATCGTATGCTAATCGTATTGCAAATCGCTGTTTGGAGGAGTCATCATTATTCTTTCCGTGAGGAAATCTATCCGATGATGGAATTGCATTTCGTTCTCGTTGTTTGCCCATATCTCAATTTTTATAAAAGTGCACAAGATGTGTACTTCTTAAATCAATGAATATTATAATGCATACCTACTACTCTTGAGGTTTGAGGTACACCTTTATTTGTCATACTTTGTCTTTGTCAATGTCATCAAAACCTAAAACCATTCATCAGTTTTCTAATAGAAACTCTTTTTTGTGGAAGAAACTTAGCAAGCCAATAGTTTATTGAAAACTGATCAACTACTATAATATATAGCGATCATGGAAAGTGCACAAGATGTGTACTTTTCTTGTATTCACCTTTGTTGCACTAAGCATCTAATCGTCATCATAAATGTAGCCGTCATCACCATCCATTCATTTCGAGTTGTCATATTTTTTTATTAGGATACCGTATCCATATCTTTTCTTTACTTGTTTGTCGGCTGTGGCAGCCACCAAAAGATATCATCAAAGATGGGACGTTGTGCTATCCAATTAGTCACCGGGCCGGCAGGCTCGGGCAAGTCAACATATTGTCATATAATGCAGGAGGTATGTTTTGTTTTATATCTTATATTCATGTGTGTAGGTATCATCATCTCAAATTTCTAACAATGCAAAATGTCAAACATCAATCAACAATGACATATCTACTTAACATAATCATCGCCTTTCTTCATTAAAGCACGGTAAATCATTAGGAAAACATGCACGAAACATACATATAATAAACCTAGATCCAGCCGCTGAACATTTTCGATATAATATAGCATTCGATATACGAGAATTAATAAGTGTCGAAGACGTAATGGATGAATTAAAATTAGGACCAAATGGTAGTTTAGTATACTGTATGGAATATCTATTACAGAATATGGATTGGTTACAAGAGAAGTTAGATGAGTATGATGATGATGAATATTTAATTATTGACTGTCCAGGACAGATTGAGTTGTATACACATATTCCAGTAATGAATAAGATTATTGATCAATTAAGGACATGGGGATATGTTGATAATATGGTATCGGTTTTTATAGTTGATGCAACTTTCATTACTGACCCATCAAAGTTTATTTCTGGTAGTTTATTGGCATTAAGTGCAATGATTGCAATGCAGCTACCACATGTGAATGTGTTGAGTAAATGTGATTTAGTTGAGGAGGCTAGTATGGAACGGGTATTGGAAATGGAAAGTGCATTGCAATTATGGGATGTATTGGGCGATGGTGGTGGCGATAGCGGTCCATTTCCTTCATTGCAAGCATATCAACATATACAACCATCAACTGAGGACGATAATGCTGCCGAGTCTACAACATCACAAACCAATAAAACAAAAACTAAAGAAAGAGAAAGGAAATGGCATAGATTAACCGAGGCAATATGTTCCTTATTAGATGATTATTCAATGGTGGGGTTTGTACCATTGAACATTAATGACGAAGATTCTATATCGCATGTGTTGAATACGATAGATCATTCAATAAATTATGGCGAAGATTTGGAAGTTCGTGGTGCTGATTATGATGATCAGGATCAGGTTGATGAGTAGACGAGTAGTTGATGATTAGTCAATTAGTAAAAGTTGAAGGACAAAACAAAAGTTGAAGGACAAAACACATATTTGCACACTCATCCAAAGGAGGGCAAACATGCTTGGCTTAGATTTTGTTGGGCTTTACTTCTGATAAACTAAAGCCAACTTTATAGTATGTTTTATAATAAACTCCTCCAACTCTGTAGGTGGTTTCCCTCTTTACTGTTTGTTGGAGTGACTCAGTACTGTAAAGGATACAAGTGTACAAAGTACAAGTCGAAGAGCATAAAAATAAAAGAAAGGCGAATACAACCTAGGCATCAACCAACACAACATAACACAGCTATTCTTCTCCTCCCTCCAACTCTCTCTTAGGAGGATCATAAGACACTCCTAGAGGAGTATCTCGAGCCTAACTATAGTCAGTTTGGATAATCAATTTGAGATGACCTCCACTGCCAATCTTTTATGACTTCTCGAACGGCACTCATTACACCTGCCCCGAATCTTTGGTGGTATTGAACTCAGTTTATCATTCACGCTACTTATATCTTCGTGAGTAATTAAGATAGGTTTGGATCGGCCGATACACATGCTTCAATATAAAATGATCACATAATTGCAATTGCAGTGAAATATCAATCGGATTTAATCATACTGCAATCATAAAACAATACAAAGTTGACCATAAACAGAGGAAGAAACAATTAATACAATGCAATTAATACCAAAGAATATCTCTGGCAGACGAGCCAGTAACATCGTCGATAGCCCATCGATCGAGAAATCTGCCTCGAGTGGTGGTAGTTCATTTCGTACCAAGATCCTCAAGCGTGTAGGCCGTGGCCGTTCCGACAAGACGACGAATATTCAATCGGAGTTATCCTCCTCGGCCTCGAGTTGTGCACATGATACGATCAAGAGACCGAAGATGATACCGTCCATGAGGTCATCGTCAACATCATCCACTGCAAGAGAATTCAGCACACAATCATGCTTGAGTTTGAGTGACCGTACAGAGGATACTGAGCTAATGATGAGTAGTTACACTTGCAATAATAATACCATCGTCTGTCATGATAACGATGTTGTGCATGAAGAGCCTCAAGTATATGTTCGTCGGTTGACCAGCACAGAAGAAGAAGACTATGAGTGCTCATCGTCGTCTTCATACCGAGGTTCTGCATCATATGTATCAGAGTCTAGCGACGATTCATCATGGTCTTCTGAGGAAGAGGACGAAGGATACTCATCGTCAGATGATGACGCATCCTTATCGTCTATGGACTCTGCCGAGCTGTATGAATCATCCAACATACAAAATATGCTTCAATCAGCATCAACTTCATCCAAACGTCGTCTACAGAGATATGATGACTGTTTGGTACCAACACGAGCAGAGCAGCAGGCTTATATTGATCATATAAAAGCAAGGACACAACAGGTTGCTCCTCCTTCTCCTTCGATAATCAAACCGCCATCTGGCACTGATTCATCGACAGTAAGTGACTATCATCAAGAAGAAGAAGTTCCGATATGTCAGGAGTGTCAGGAGGAGGTTTCCTTCCCAGACATATGCTGTAGACATCATCCGAACATACACCTCAAGAGGTTCAGTCCAACCAAGAACAAGTGGTTGACATTGTTCGATGTTTGTCCGATATGTGAAGCGCACGATGATTTCAAACAGCAGTATGATCTATCTCGTAGATCAATACCATGTCCACCAACAAGAAATGACGAAGAAGATGATGAATCAATGACATTGCACTTTGTCAGATGTCGCATCTAGGGGAACATATTCTATCAATCTAGATATAGGGATAGCTTAGTAATACATAGTAATTATACTATTAGCATAGGGAACGAAAAGTTAATAGCTCAACTAATGTTCACTCTACTCAATGTATTTGTATTCATCACTGTATGCAGCAGCTTTATCCCTCTGAACACTCTTTACCTCATTCAAATACGCTTGATATGATTGCAAAGCCTTAGAATAGATTTCTTTCGTTACATGGCCATTTGCAAACAATTGTTGGATCTTCTTCAAAGTGTAATTGTTACCATTTTTCACTGCAATCATCCAATGTTTGAGAGCTCTATCCCAATTGCCTACATTCCACTCCGTAGACCCTAAATTGTGCCTCGCATATACATCTCCTCCCATTGCTGCTAATTCCCAGTAATGTCTAGCCTTCCTCATATCAATTTCTACACCTCTACCATTCATATACGCACAACCAATGTTATAGTATGATGTGGCATTGCCAAGTTGTCCTGCACGATGCCATAATTCTAATGCCTTATTATGATCTTGTGAATAATCATTAATACCAAGGTCATGGTAAGTTCCAACAACCTCAATTGCTGTGGAATCTCCTGCTTCAATTCGTTTCTTCTCCCTTTTCATTGCCTCCTCACCTAAAGGTGCTGGAGTTCTGCAAAAGGCACACAGCTGCTTCTTAAGATCTATATTTGCATTCGCGTAGAAACATCCACTACATATCACTTTTCCACAACAAGACTTGTATGTACTACCCGTATCCAGTGACGGTTTTCGTAAGAAGCAGATTGGACAGTCTTCACCTGGTGGAGGTTGTTTGAATAGTTGTTCATCATACAATTTAGCGGCATGCTCAGCAGCGAGTCTAACATGTTCTTCACAATCTTTCTTATGTTTGTGTCTGTGTTTCTTTTTACATGCGGCATTACAATATTTCACTTGTTTGCATTTGTTACATGTGTTTTTAACGTCACTACCCTCTTTACCACAATTGGCACATATATTCAATACTTCATCATTGATATTACCAGCAGTACTCATGTTCTGTAACATATCATTCACCTCACATACACCATCATTATTTAATTTTGATGCACCATCATTGCAATCACCAGACGTGCTCATTTCAGACTACAACCACGTCCAATTAAAACTAAATCTAATACTTGTGATATTAGTATATAATTTTGATAATATCGCAACGGCTTCAATAGAGTAGCTGACGGTCAAATAATATTCTATACCAAGTTGGAAAGGCCACTCTATCCGTCAAAGGAGACGATTGATATCCTTTCTACACTAATACTTCCAATGCTACAATCTCGAGAGCGATTGAACTATCAATCGAAAGATCAATATAAATCCTGACTACTGACATACAATCGATAACACAGAGAAGCAGCAATCAACAGTGCAGAGTAATTCAATGTTTAAATTTACTCGCAACCATCACCGTACTCTATCTTAGTACTGAGATACTTTTTCTGTATCAAAGCTCATGAATACGCTATTCTTTGAAAAAAGCAACTCAACATAGCCTAGTACCCATCTCTTCCCCTATGCAGCGGCAACAAACAACAAACCAAAAGCAAAACAATGACAGTAGAAGAACTTAAAACACAAGGGAATGATGCATTTCGTAAGGTATGTCTCTTATTTCGGCGGCAGCGGTGGTGGTGTAGAGTAACTTCAGATGAGATGTTGTGAAAATTTTGTAGGGCTGATCTGGGTATTCATATACCATCAATGGTGTATTGCAATCTATATCATATCGGCTGGTGATATATATCTATCCCCTTTTCTAACATTATATATCTCTTTTCCTCTCTCTCTGGGTTGTCCTATCGACATACGAAATATCATACAGGGCGATATCACCAAGGCAATCGAATGCTACACATCTGCCCTTGAATGCTGTGCCAAAGATGATGATGATATATCATTAACTACATCGTCAACGCTGTTGTCAAACCGTGCCATGGCTCATTTAAAGTCTGCTGAATTACCATTATCATCAAGTGATAGTACTACAAGCAGTAATGACGAGCAACAACAACAAATCCAAAATGTACAAAACTCATTGCAAAATTGTATAGACGATTGTACATTAGCACTCCAACAGTTAGACTCCACCCCCAATTCCACTACTTCTAACACAAAGGAAGAGGAAGAAAGTAAACTCAATCTACGTACAAAATTACTATACAGAAATGCCAAGGCATTGGTAACACTTGCCAATCTCCCCTCTTCCCTATCTCCCTCAAACTCCACTTCCTCAAACTCCACTTCGAGTATGTCAAACTCTACAAAAGAGAAGAAACTGAATGAATCAGCCAAGTTATTATTACAATTGTTACAACTACAACCTGCTAACAAAGAAGCATCAAATTTATTGAATCAGGTTAGAGAGATTCATAGTTCAATGAATAGTGGTAGCAGTGGAAGTAGTGGAAGTAGTAGGGTTGGCAAGGCGTTAGACTATTTGAACATTCTCACTTCAAATAATAACAAGCAAGATGAGAGCAAACTAAACAATACAGAGTTACCAAAAGATGAAAAGGGTAAAGAAATTACAATACTAGACTGTTTACATATATTACAGGGTTCATTATCAGATGACATTCCCAGTACAAGTAATGATATTGGCAAATATGAGGGTGGTGTACAGCTGCTTCTTCAAATTGCACGATTTGGTATACCACCACCAACATCATCAATAGAAGGAGAAGAAAGGGAGGATAAAAATACTCAATGTCGATTAGCATCGTTACACATTCTATCAGCATGTTGTTCAACTGATACATTTATATTGCAATATGCCAAAAGAAACATTCTATCTCCTAATTTGTTAGCACAAATTGTGGAAGAGGAGGCATCTTCCCTCTTCTCATCAGGTAGTAGCAATAAATGGACAAGAGAAGGAGCGGCAGATATAGCAGTGGCAACAATAGCATTACTAGTCCGATTAATAGTACATTATGATCATTATGAGATAATTAAACATTTTACACCCAAGATATTAGAAGATGGAAGTATTGAAGAATTAAATGATCAACAAAAGAAAAAGTTACAACAAATGCAAATACCGGAAGTGGATGGTAGTGTGATTTGTCGTGTTGCCATTGCTGCATTTCTTTGGGGAACTAATGATAGAAGTGGAAGTAGTAGTAATGAAGGAGAAAATATTGATACACGTCCACCACGTGCGGCACTTGATTTACTATCGGCTTGGACGGCATCTGACTTGGATGCATTGGATGCAGCATCTGATGCATGCTTTACACCCACTTCTTCTGACTCTTCATCCAATAGTCAAAGTAAGAAGAAGAAGGCATCACAACATTTTCTATCACCAGAAGACATACGACGTATGAAACCACGACAAGTGTCAGCACATCGTAAACGTGAAGGTGAATTTACACGAAGTAACCTATCAAGAGCTATAGAACATATATCAACATTTTGTAATGACCAAAGTGGTGGTTTAAATTCCATGTTGATATGTGCCTCAACAACGATTGATCATCGATTACGACGTGAGGTTGGTTTACAAATTGGTAGAATGATGAGTGTTTATGTTGAGAATGATGATGTTAAGAAATTGATTTATAGGGAATTGGGATGTAGTGATTGGACTGTTGGGAAGGAAGAAGAAGAGAAAGGAGAGAATGTTGGTCAGCAGGAAATGTCGACGCTTACTATTGAAGAATTGGATGATGACGAAGAAGAAGGCAAGGAGATGGATGATTCTAGCGAGGAGTCAAAGTTATTATCCATGATGAAGCGTGGTCAATTGACTGCATCACTAATCATGGGCAAGCCCGACGTAGGAACATGGGCATTGAAGTATGGTTGGTCAAATGGTCAAGGCGTTGAGGAGTTGAAACAACTAATCTCATCCAATAATTCATGTGCCATGTCAATCGCATCTGAATTAGTCTCGGCTGCCTCATCTGTGGAAAGTTCAAGACCACTATTGGCAACATTAGTTCAAGAGGGTACACTTGAAGACTTGTTGATACATCCTGATGCCGATGTTAGGTCGGGAGCTGCATCGTGTGCTGCCAAGATTGGTTTGGCTAGTAAGGCATTGTCTTCTGATGATGGTGAGGTTATGGGTTTGCTAGATGTGGCTATTGAACTTTTATTCGAGGAAGATGAATGGTTGGATGATGATGATAATAAGTCAAGTTCCAAGTCCAAAGTAGAGGCATTGACAAAGAAGGTACCGCCGTCACGCAAGGCATCTGAGGAATCAACGTCAATGGATCGAGGTATTGAAGTCTTAGCCTACCTTGTATCCAAGACATTTGTCAAGGAGAAGGTGGTAGGAGGATACAAGCCCGAGGGGTCACCTGCCGACCGAAAGACGGCACTTGAACGATTGGTTGAGATTGCATGTGCCCCAAGTAGCGGCGATGCCCAGCTATCATATGGACTTGCCAGTGTCTTTAATCTCCTTGCCGTTTCCATTGAAACACTTCGTAAAGAGGCTTTTATTGGGAAGGAAATAACAAGAGAACAATATGATCAGCTTCAGGCATTGGGCAAAACTGAAGAGGAGAAGGAGGCTGAGGCTAAGAAGGATGAAAAGGAGGGTGATAATCCAGCATCAGTTAGCGAACGTATTCGCAAGTTGGCAAGTTCTAATGTACCAAGGGCAATGGTCAAGTTATTAGAAGGATCGAGTAGTGATACAACACAGGACAAACTACTCGAGGGCATGTGTAGGATGGCATCTGAACCAACCGTTAGAGGTCTTATGATACAACAAGGGTGTCTAACAACCTGTCTTCAGCTAGATAAAGGGGTGAGTGTTTGATATGATTTGTGACCGAAATCTTTGTCTCTCTTAAATACACTTTTGCTGACTAACTTCATTCCTCATCTTTATCAATTGACTGCTCAGGATAAACCGAACGAGGCAGGGAAGAAGATTATCCGTCAAGCCCGAACCTGTGTAGCCAAGTTACTTGTTACGACCAATCCTGGTATCTTAACAGTATCACAACGATCTGGTGCCGTGGGACCATTGCTCAAGCTAATTAAGGACAATGATGCAATGGATTTAATGCACTTTGAGGCACTCATGTCTCTTACGAATCTTATTGGTTTTGACAATGAGACGAAGAATCGTGTCGTGGCTCAAAAGGGTATACCGACCTTGGGCTATTCAATGTTTAGTGATCATGAAATGGTTCGACAGGCAGCTACAGAAGCTCTTTGTAACATGGTTGGGAATCCTGAGTTTATGGAGTACCTACAAAAGGAAGATAATCTTCGTGTTTGGATTGCCTTCTCACTTGATTACGATGCCAACTTTGTTTGTGCTAGAGCAGCGATTGGATGTCTTGCCATGGCCTGTGTTGATCCCGAAATAGCCAAGGCAATAGTCAAGAGTGAAAAGTTTGATGAACTCATCAAGACATTATTAGAATGTGGACAGTTAGAAATGATGCATCGAGTGTTGGCACTGATACTTGACTTGATTGAGCAAGGTGGAGAGTGCCGTGATGCTGTAGTTGCAACGGGTGCCGGGCCATTCTGTGATGCTATCCTGACAAACTTCTCGGATGAAAAGAAGACACAGAAGGAGTTTGATTTCAGTCCAGCTGAACGTGCATCTTTAGGCCCAACTCTAGGATTGGCAAAGGAGGTTGTTGGCTTGCTTAAGTGAAGAAATAGCTTATTAGAGACACTTAGTTGTCATAATAAAAGTATACTTAATATCTTACACAAGCACAAATAAGGGGAGCGGGGGCATCTTTATACACACCATAACTAGAAAGAAACAATAGAATAGCAAAGGGCTGCTCCAACTCGAACAATCATGTCCAAATTAAAACAAATATAACTCAAGCAAAAGACTGAAGGATCAAAGTGTTGCACAACTTTTCAGAAAAGACATTCTTGTCAATACAATGTGACAAAGAGAATGAAGTTTCGTCATTACGCGATCATATAGATCATCAATGTGCAACCACTGTCACCCATCCAACATTCACATCAAATCATATCAAACCCTCAATACTATCCATTGAAATTGTATCTCTCTAGCCATAAAAGGTGTATATAAACATGCCTATTAACCCACTCCCTTAACCTCAGGCGCTTAGCTGTGGCAAATCACTTAATGTTTTAGCTTGGCCAGGTTTCATCTTTCTTTTCGGCTTCGTTGATCCACTGCCACCGCTTGATGGTGCTTTACGAGCTTTCTCGTTTAGTGCAGAACGAAGAGTTTGTGATTGTTCCTTTGTGTTTTGTTGTCGTAGCAGTATTCGATGAGAAAAAAGTTAGAAAAACAAAAGATAGATTTAACATGTGATTGATGTATTGCCGGTATGACTCATTTGCATATCAATGAAAGAAGCACATTTCGTACGTTCCGGTATAATATAATACCATGAAAGCAGACTTAAGACGGCAAAGATACAGTTATTGTCATCAACAAAAAACTTGTAATGACAATGGAAGTATATAATTCGATATTCCAGAGTATCCTACGCACGCAATATCCTTGAGTATGTTCGAATCTAGAAATAGTTCTATCTCGAGAGGATATTGTGTAAATATACATGGATCTGGGTTGTTTGCATTCTCCACTCCACAGTATCCCTTCGAATATGCCCCACATATCCCAAACCCATCAACACAAAACATAAGACATTCCAACTAATAAACTCACCTCCTTCAAATAATTAATATCACATAAACTAACAAAGTAACTTTTAGTCATTCTCATTAATACAAATGGATTTAAGACTGCTCGTATGATGTATGGTACATATCGTTTATATATTCCTCCACCATTATTACTACGAGATGATACTGATTTCGATTTTGTTGCAGAAGAAGAACTAAGGGCAACCTTTACTTTGGATTTGACCTCCTTACGTTTTTTACTTTGTACGACATTTTTAGTTGAGGATGCTAACTTTTTAGTTTTGGTAACAATTGGTTCATCATCCTCTTCTTCAGAGTCGTATTCATCCGAATCATATTCTTCGTCACTATCATATTCTTCGTCATCACCTCCTCGAGGAATAATTTTTAGTTGATGTATATTTTGTGATGTGGAGGATATTCTATGTAGATTTGCAAATGACGAGGAATGCCGACGCGGTATTGATGATGATGCTACTGTTGTGGCCGTATATACTACTAGCAGCAGTAGGGCCGTCAACCAAGGAGACAACGTCATGATAGAGCAACAAGAGCAACAATGGACTGCAATTTGCAAGCAAAAAGTCGTCTTGAGAAAATTACCCGTGGAAGCGGTATCCTTTTAGGCGGTGCCAGCACCACTTGACATAACTCCTATCAGACTTGAATGTGGACTCTCTCGTCTGTATCAACTATGTAGATATTAATATTATGGCGAATATATGTGTTGCATTTGATTACTACCACTTAGATAGCTACGCCTAATTCTTTAGATGAGTCAAATTGTAAATAAATGCAATGTGACTTTGTGTCGATTGTACCATAGCATGATTGTAGTATCTAGAGATAGATAGAGTAGATAAAGAGCTGACGGCACTTGTACAAAAGAGAGCGAGGATGAACAGCTTATCGAGTAATGATATGCCAATATGTGCTGATCAACGTGGTAGTACAACGGGAGGGGGAAATGAGAATAAACAAGAGTGCACATCATATGAACAAAAAATTGATGATTATGTTGGTGCATCATGTGAGCTACTAAATGATATGAGTATTAGTGATAACAATAGTGATGAAGTATTAAATATATGTGCCAATTGTGGTAAGGAGGGTAGTGACATCAACAACACTTGTAACAAATGCAAGATGGTTATGTATTGCAATGCAGCATGTAAAAAGAAACATAGACACAAACACAAGAAAGATTGTGAAGAACATCTCAGACTCGCCGCTGATCGTGCAGCTGAATTGCACGATGAGGCATTGTTCAAACAACCCCCACCACAAGAAGAAGATTGCCCAATCTGCTTCTTACGAATACCGTCACTTGATTCAGGGAGGAGATATCAGTTATGCTGTGGAAAGACTATATGCAACGGATGTTTCTATGCAAATGCAAAAAGAGATGACAACAAGCATAAGCAATTGTGTGCTTTTTGCAGAATCCCAGCACCTACTTCAGGTGAGGAGGCACTTGAAAGATTGAATAAACGAGTAGAGGCTGGCGATTCCGAAGCAATGTTCAATCTAGGATGTAAATACCGAGATGGAAAATATGGTTGTGCACGAGATTATGGGAAGGCATTAGAACTATTTCAGCGAGCCGGAGAACTTGGTTATACCAAATCATATTGTAGTATTGGTTATGCATATTCTAATGGAAGAGGTGTAGAAGTCGACAAAAAGAAGGCTCAGCACTACTACGAGCTAGCAGCTATGGGAGGCAATGTAAATGCAAGGCACAACCTAGGATGTGATGAATACAGATTAGGTAATATGGACAGAGCTATCAAACACTGGATGATAGCAGTAAAAGATGGGAGTGCAGATTCTTTGTATATAATCCAAGATCTCTACACGGAAGGAAAGTTAACAAAAGATGTCTACACAGCCGCTTTAAAATCTTACCAAGAATATTTATGTGAGATTAAAAGTGTTCAGAGGGATGAAGCGGCTACATATTCAGAAGATTTCAAGTACTATTAGGTCGATGTGTATTACTCTTATTCTCATGCCTCTGCTTGTGATGCTGATATTTCGGCGAGGCTAGTAATAGCAAGAAAAATAGACTTCATATATATAATCTTAAGTCTGATTTCATATATTTAGTCTACATACACAGGGTCACACTTTTCGCCCACAATTTCATGTTACCATAATGAAAGTGTATGTAAAAAAAGGAATATGCTTTCCAATAGAGTTTGGTTCCAATAAAGAGCCCAAACATATATGTATCCACCCAATCATTCGTGCATTTCAACCTCGTCTTTATTCATTCTTTGCTGCCAACGAAGTACTCAACCTCATCTTCTTCTCAGTCACCTTAAGCGTCGGCGGTGAACTACTCTCACTATCATCACCCCAAGTTCGAACAACTTGCTTCTCATTAATAAAGAACCAATTCTCATAAAACTGTTTAATAATCTCTTGTGTATAATCCGGAGTATCAATCTGTTTATACAAATGTTCTTGACCACGTTCTTTCATTCCCTTTTGTAATGCCTTGGTCGCTGCCTCTAGCCTATAATGAGGAACTTTTGTAAAGAACAAATGATGAATGACATGTCCATCCATCATATGATGACTCATACGGTTCACTAACTTGCCATAATCTCTATCAACTGTCTCAAATGCTCCACGCTCGAATGTAAATGTATCATCGGTATACAGCTTTCCATCTTCGGAGTGATGTTGTAAGTATGTTACCATGAATAACCAAAATCCCATTACAGACCAGGGTACCATACAAACGACTGCAAAGTCGGCTGTGCCCATGTTATGCCATAAAGTACCAGCAGTAACGAATGATACAACGACGGAGATTGCTGCATCTAGCTTTTCTCTCATAGACTGCCCTTCCCACATACGCCCATAGAAGAAGACATGCCCTCCATCGGGTATTCCCGTAACCAAGTACACAAAGTATAAAAAAGGAAAGAATACCATCCTCAAAGTATGACTAGCCTGTATTAACGGGTGTAAATCCTCTGCCTCTTCTTTAATATACCATTGATGACTATAATCCTTCTCTAAATGATTATGATTTAAGTGATGTTTACGATGACTTAATTGCCAGGGGACGAATGGGGTGAGGCATATTACTGAGTGTGTGATTTCACCAACGATACGGTTTACTATACTGCCATAGAAATTGTTTTTAGATACTGTGCCATGTCCTGCATCATGTCCTATACACCATGTACACCACATGGCAAATCCAGTTAATATTTGTAATGGTATAACTTCTAACGCTTGTGCAAACATTGGTAAGTTTTGATATTGATCAGAAGTTACAACCGCATATAAAAATGACATTGTTGATATGACCGCTACTACATCGGCTGTAAAGTAGAGTAATGATTCTTTTGTGGAAACTTTCCATGTATCTTTTGGTAACATTTTCATTATTGCACCTGGTTGTGGGGGGTTATTATTTAGGACTGCAACTTCTTCATCTTCGATACATGGTGTTGGATCCTCGGGTGAATATTCTATTTGACAGAATGGGTCTTCTTTATTGTTATTTGTTGTTATGGTGGAAGAAGCCAATGATGAGATATGACGACGAGTGGTAGTAGATGAGGAAGGAGCAAATGCCGAACATTGAAGGACGGCCACCGCCGATGCAACAACTAAGCCAATGGTGATTGTTATTCTCATTGTTTTCAACTTGTGTTTATAATGTGGTGAGGATAAGATATATTGTTTTCAACTTATGTTTATGCGGTGAGTGATTAAATGATTGTATAAGAAAAATGAGGAAATAGTTTTATTGCAAGGCTACTATCCTATTGAGAGTAGTACTTATTTGTTTCTTCCCCAATATGTATTATGTAATTCTATGCCAATGCGGCGCCGGCAGATGAGATATGGAGTTTGTGCGTCATGATAGCAAGTAGGTAGTGCGTGTTATGAGAGTGTTTCTTTATGTCTTACTCGGACATTTAAGGTATCCTTTTATGAGAGTCTTGAATGTTGATGTTTACTTCCTTGCCTATTGATAGAGGATTAGAATATACTTCATCAAGGTGATAACAATTACTATTTACTTTACAGTGGCGCTGTTATCGTTTGCAGATAAAGAAGATTCCGCTAAGTCAATATTAATAGCATGGATAATTGCAAATACAATGATAATGACTCCTTCAGCTCAGACGCAAGTTGTGATAATAATACAATCACAACAGACATCAACAAGATAACAATAACTGATGACGAACTATTTAAAGATCCACCATTACAAAGAGATTGTCCAATCTGCTTTTTACCTATGCCATATGCTCCTGGTGCTTGTGGAGTAAATACATCGTATCAATTATGTTGTGGAAAGATTATATGTGATGGATGTTTACTAGTTGATACCACAGACGATAGCGATGATAAGAGGGAGAATACAGTAATAAATAACAACTGCTGTCCATCTTGTCAACTACCAACACACTATTCAAATGAAGACTTTATGGAGAGATGTATGAAGCGTATGCAATTGAATGACTCACTGTCATACTACACATTAGGTTGTGCATACAACAAAGGACATTATGGGTTAACAAAAGATATGAATAAAACATTAGAGCTTTGGAACAAAGCTGCAGATCTCGGTTGTATAAGAGCACATACATCTCTTGCAATATCCCATCATGTCGGTCAAGGTGTTAATAAAGATACAAACAAAGCAATACATCATTGGAAGATTGCGGCAGTGAATGGACATGAAAAAGCACGACATAATTTGGGTATTATGGAGGAACATGGTGGCAATGTGGAGAAAGCAATGAAACACTATATAATTGCAGCAAAAGCAGGATTTGATCCTTCGTTAATGGAGGTTGAACACGGATACAAGGCTGGACATTTGACAGAGGAAGAATATGCAAGTGTATTAAATGCACATCGTTCTCAAGATGAGATGAAGAGTGATCAAAGAGAGAAAGCTTATGCTATTGCAAATAGGTAAATAGGTATGTTTAAGATACTCTTATTTCTCATCAACCAATGCATCCAGTACACTATCAACCAAATCTAACAACTCTTTCCTATAAATAGAATCTATACCATCATCACTGCCCTCTCGATTCCATTCAGATCGGATCTCTTTCACTTCCTCTACTCCCCAAGAAGCTGAAGTGTCATCCCTTTGGTGAACACTACAACCAGGACCTAATGCACGTATAGCGTGCATTGCTCGTTCTTTCATACCTCTAGATGCTACTTCACCAATTTTATCTGTGGGTGGTACCAACATTCGTAATGACAAATCACACCATTGTTCCGTTGTAAATGATCCAACTAATTGATTTGCCTTTTCCTCCTTGTATACATCCTCATGCAATACTACATCCATAATAACATCTTGTCCCAATGCTAATACCTTACTAGCAAATTTATAATCCAACTTAACTAACGACACGTCATTCATTATACTTGGTCCACGAACATTTGATAATGTACCTAAGACATTTTGAACTAATATATTTGGTCCATTGTTTTGAACAAAGTATTGTTGTGCTATTGGATTACCACGAAGTAATGACCCTAATGCATATATTGCACGGAGTTTATAGGTCGCTTGTGATTTATACTTGGCATTTGAATATGTTGGGATGGCCATGGTGGATGATCCATCACCCATGTTTTGTGTTCGTGATGTTAGTTCTTTGTTAAAGGATGAGATTAGTAGTGAGAGTGCCGACGAAGATTGTTGCTCCTTCTTTATACGTATGGTATCCAACACATTAGAAACATCCTCTAACGCCCATACGTGAAATTCACCACAATTACTAACCGCTGTACCAATTGTCATGGCAGCTAATGCCTGTATCTCATCAACAAGTATTGCCATTTCTTCCTCGTTATCTTCTTCTCCTTCTTGTGCTGCTGTTAAAGTATGCACATTATCATCCAACAAGGCAACTAAATAACCCCAACCCCCCAACGTATGAAAATCACGTGACATATCCACATCTGATAATTGATATTCTAAATCTTGCAATGCCGTTATTATATTATCGGCAACTTCTGATACTTCGTCTCCTTCTTTATCTTCCTCTCCATCTAACACATCAGTCTCGGCAGTCTTCTTCTTCCTTCGTTCAACCAATATATCACTTAATCTATCATAACTATTCTCAATATAATCTTTCATTACATCAATACGTAACTTTAATATACTAGGTAAGTCTGCAACATTATCATTCATATTAGTTTGTAATTCTAATTGTCGTTTATTCCATATTTCTTCCATACGTTTTTCAAAGTGGAGACGTTGTGTTGGTGTTAAGTTGTCTATTCTTGATGATGATGTATTAGAGGAGGAGGAGAGTTCAGGTAATGATGGTAAGCCACCGTACTTTTCTAATTCCTCGGGTGGTAACTTTGACATTACGCGGTGCATCATGTTATAATCCTTCTTCCCAGTTGTTGTACTACTTGTATCTTCTTCTACATCTTTGCCGTTGTTGCTGTTCTTATTGCCGTTATTATCATCTTGTGCAAGAGAAGATTCCTCGACTATACTTAGAGCACCATTGACATCCATAACTGCACTCTGTACTCCCTTACTACTACCTTTACTATCATTACCATTGTTATCATACAGAACACCTTTATTATTCATATCATACTCTTCATCTGTATCATCGTCAGTAACCAACTTGACCCATTTTTCACCAGTAGTTAAATCCATACGTACATGTAACCCACTTGGTATTGTATCATTCTCTTTTAGTAATTGCCATTCGGAGGTTGCTACTATTTCCTTTGCTGATACTACCACTGATATCTTTGGTATATTTGTAGGTATGATGTTTGTGTTTAGTAGTAGTAGGAGTAGCAGTAGTGATATTATGTATGGTGCATGAAATGAGGTTTGTGATGCCATCGTATCTCGACGTCGTATCCTCCTCTTTCTATTGTTTATTGATATCGATATCATCATTTGATTAGTATAGTGTATTGTTCTTATCCTCTTTAGCGTCCTCGGTGTTGTATGAGCATAGCCAGCCATCAATCATTGATTCAACAATGCAAATAAATTTATGAGTGGAAATTTAGGATACCAAATTGCTTGGTGTGAACCCTGGCAGCCTTTATCTGTACACGAAAGTTGGTGTCGCCAAAAATGCCAACACGCGGGAAAGAAGTTCGACAAGCATTAAGACGAGACGAGAGATGCAATAAATATCTACTCTCTATCGAATAGATATACGATATCTCCTCCATTATATCAAGTGGCGAGGAGGATAGTATAACAACTAGATTGTGTTGAGTAATAGAGGAGCCGGAAGAGTGGAGATATATCACCATCAACTGCCTATTATTGCAAATCTATCATTTTTATATTGCAATTGCAATATACTACTCAACTCATTCTATCACCTCCTATTGTATATCGATCGAGTCGGAGTGTATATTATATCATCGGTTGTATTACTACGGGCTGCTATTGTACTGAGCTGTCGATGCTTATTGAGATAGATTGATTTGCAATTATATTTGTGAACATTTGATTATTGTTCTTTGATTGTGTTTGTGATACGGTAGTGTGGTAAGTAAATGTGTTATGCTTATAAATATTTACTTTTGTTCACATACTAACATATAATATGTATGCTTCTTCTATTGCAAACACTATTATATAGGTTGCTCCGCGTCATCGTCTATCGTCTATCGTCATCGTCTATCGTCATCGTCTATCGTCGTTGTCTATCGTCGTTGTCTATCGTCGTCGGTTGTTTGGCATTAGATACAGATTGATCTATTAGTACTGCTCGGCGTATACAACTCGATTAGGAGTTACCACCGCCATTGGCGTCTTCTGTTACTTCGGTATAAGTGTTGTGGCCTATTGAGAGTACAATACAACTTGCTGCTACTAAGAATTCAAGATGTTAATCTCCTGTCGTTTACCCGATGCCGAGGCATTTGAAGAGCTACGATTTGTTATAGATTCTAAGAGGAAGGGCAAGAGACTTTTATGGACAATGGGTAATGATTTTAAAGTAGATGTATACATGGCCCCTCCCGGAATTGCAATTCTTGATGATGTAAACTATTGGGATCTACCATCTATATTCTCCATGCAAAGTACAAACTCACAGTACTCGTCGAAAGGCTCTATCTGCATTGGTAGACTATTGAAGATAGAGGGTAGTAGAAAGAGGAATAAGAGATTCAAAGACCTGCCACCCGGGCCTGTAAAAGACTTCATTCTCTGCATCCCTCAAGTGCTAGTGAAGAACGGTGCCGGAGCGTTGTGTGTAGTGATACATAAACTTTCCACTTTTTGTGACTTAAGCTCTTCCTTACCCTCATTTATCTTTTCAATCTTTGATGCAGATTCAGCTATATCGTCAATCGGTTTAGGGCCTTGACAATGGTACTTTATCACTTTGTGTTCACATTC
>Ga0214477_100145_pt1 | contig 47533 bp, 36 predicted proteins | sample M1_20Mar14CPVII9_FD_165058 | JGI IMG/M metagenome (GOLD analysis project Ga0214477, IMG submission 165058) | Marine eukaryotic communities from Monterey Bay, California, United States - M1_20Mar14CPVII9sort6BwellC16 | ecosystem: Environmental > Aquatic > Marine > Unclassified | place: USA... | reverse complement strand
TTTCTTACTTTTAGATGTAGATGATAAACCCAAATCTAATGAACTTTTAATATCAGAACTCATACCCTTATTAGTCTTGCCACTAATCTTTGCATATTCATTAGCTATTAGACGTGAATGTGTTTCCCAAAAGTCATCTTCGGATAATGTTCCACCGTCTAATACTAATAGACGATGTTGGGCACGTAATGCAGGATCAGAAGCCAATAGTGATGATCGTGTTGCTACTAATGCTACCGGATCAAGATTAATATAGTGTGATGATGGTGGTGATGATTGACGTTTGAGTATATCTGAAACATTATCATTATTATTTGTATCTCGTGGACGTTTCTTACTACTACCACTTGTAGACTTCTTCTTGCCCAACCGTACACTAATATCACGTCGAGCACCTTCTAAACTACTCCTATCTGGAAATTCAAATGTATATGCTACTACAGACTTCTTCTTTGTATCATCATTACCTGAGTTGGTAGTACTATTGCAAATAACTTTAAGGAGTGATTTTGGATGTGTCGCCGGACTAACCTGATGCTTTGCAATGGATGTCCAGGGTAGAGGATGAGCATCACCCGATAGTGGACGGAAGTATAATGCTTTGCTGTTAAGTATAAGAGATCCCTTGGCCTTGCGATGGACGATACTATTGTAGGCTGTTTCTGGCAGATTAGTAGTTGACATAGACATAGTGCATCAATGAGATATTTGTGCGTAATCAATCTTTACAGCACTGTTCGGTAATTGATCATCAATCGAAAGAACATTGAAAACTGATATATTAACTGTATTATCGGTTTGATATCTCAATTATTCCAATACCAATCATCCCTTTATTAGAAAGCAATCAGCTGACTGCTCTTGAAAAATTATGAGAGTTGAATTTTGTTTGACGCACAAAATCTATTATTATACAATATCGTTACATATTAATATGGTATCGTCCAGCCTATATACTGGCGGCTACAGCAAATGTATATAACGCCACTAGTAGCAGTTCAAAGTAGACAGAAAAGTAGAATGTATCAAATGGTGTGTACCCGTGAAATCTGGAGAAAAATTGCGCCTAGATCTTCTAGCGCATAATGGTCTCACTACTTAAACACACACACACTTGAGAGCTCATCGGTAGTAGTTTGTAGTTGTGTTGTCTTTCGGTATATTTGTAGTGTATTGCAGTTTAAAAGAGTATATTTAATTGCTCATCATCACTATTGGCGAACTGGCATCTTCTTAAGTTAATTGATACAACCACAATACATAGAGCAAGAGGCTGGTCTCAAAAAATGAAAATGAGTATTAGAAAACGATCAGTTAATCATAATGGCAGTAACAATGTACAACAAAAAGAAGTAATGATAAGTAGTACTCCTAGTAGAGTCAATCTTAGTAGTCCTCGAAAGCAACACACAAAGTTACATATCGGAGTATGGGGCCGTATCTTTTTTATAGTTGGAGTGTTTACAATACTTGTACTTATGCTCAAGGAGTTGCAAAGAGGTAGTCATACTGATTCAATACCTTCAGAAACTGCAGAGATACAATCAACAAACAGTAAAGATGTTATTCAAGAAGACGACAATATCAAAAAGTGTTCATTCAGAAACTATCCATCAAATAGACTCTACGGACTATCAAAAGAAGAGTCAACACCAAATTTTCTAACACAAGCAGCCTATATTCGAGGTATACCCCCCGATATAATTAACCCAGTTGAACGTGATGATACAATACTATTACCAGGTGATGGTATCAAGAATGTTATTCAACAGTCATCTCCAACGAAAGTATGTTTAGATACATCCTCGTGGGAAAATCGAATTGATAAAGATGGGAAGGAACGATTGCCGTTTACTGATGGTCATAATCCAAGTATCGTGTCATTATCATCCAATCCATACACAACATCAAATACTGAAACATCAACTTCACATCAACAGCAGCATAGTCGATTAGATCCAATACATATCAAACCAATACAATCTGCCTTCCCACACTCACTAGATTCACTTTTTCTTGGAGTTAGTATATTCGGTGGTGGACAATGTAAGTTTGGTTTCACACCAGAACAAGTTGATGAATACGGATATTCATTACATGAAGAACCACCGGGTGGTAAACGTGCCGTGATTAATATACTTGATTCTAATTTTAATACAATTGCACAAACTACATTATTACTTGAAAAAGATGAACGATATGGCACTGTGAAGCGAAGAGCTGTACAACCCGAAAAGACATCAACTGGTGAACATTATGCAAGGATACATCAAGAATTTGATGATCCACGTTTATTCTTCCATATGGGACGAGTATGGGTATTATATAGAAATGGACCATTGTTTGGTTACACTGATCAGATTCATAATCCAATTCACTTTGAGGAAGTTAAAACGGACGGCAGTGGTGATGATGTTAAGTTTATAGCATATGTAAAGGCAAGTGAAACTGTTTGGATTGGTGGTGGTAGAAACATTGCCTTGATATCTGAAGAGCCAATAGGGAAGAAGAGTGATAATGGTGAGGTGCAATGGGTACCAAATCCAAGTTTGAAGGCATTGACTTGGGTAGATCCTGTTACAGTTCGAGATGATATTGATTTACGTAGTGTAGATACAAAGTTATTAAGTAGTGGTCGGCGATTACTCGAAGAGGCTGCTGTTATATCACAAGAACATCGTCGATTGGGAACAAAACCAAGCAAATCCAATATTCATGGTACAAATGGATATATGGTACCACTTACATCAACAGGCGAGTTGTTGGGTATTGCTCACTTCCACCGTCCTGAGAATCGTAAAGAGTCTGAATATGCATTACATGGACATCATTACACTCATGCTTTCTTTACTATTGCAAGACAAGTTGATGATAAGGCAAAGGATTCCAGCAATCAAGCACCATTCAAGCTGAAACGATTATCAAATGAATTTGTCTTTCGAGCCAACTCTACCCCATCTGGAGAAACTGAACCACCAGTAGATGGAGATATAATACAATTTGCATCTGGGCTCGATGTGGTGGGAGGTGATGTTGATGGCAAGTTAATCATATCATATGGTATTAATGATTGTGAGGGTGCTGTCTTTTCAATGACTATGCAAAAAGTCCAGAAAATGTTGATAGAAGTTAGTCCAGGACAAGAAGTTGTAGACTTGATGGAGACTATTGTATACTGGGAACCGTATAGTGTCTACTCCAGACATACTGGCATCTAGAGGCGGCTACTTACAAGACAATCTTACATGTGTGTCAGTCAATCAACAATGCATTCAATCATGAAAAAATAAGATCCGTTCACTTTTGCCATGATTGATTTGAGCTAAGCTCCTGCCATAATACTTTTACCACAACTGATAAGCAACAAGCGCGTCAACTTGAAACAATTAGCAATGAGTAGTAGGTTTTTGGTGTCCAAAGTGCTCGAGGTTGGAGCGCCTCCGCCGTCGTTTAGTGAACACCGGTCCATTCTGGTACACTTCCATGATTTCAAGGGGTTGTCTTCAAAAAAAGGAGTCTATGAAGAAACGTTACCATTCAAACTCTTCAATCATACGTGGAGAATATCGGTTGCTCCTGGAGGAGATGAAGCTTCTCCTGCCGATGACATGATTTCTGTTGCCCTCCATTTAGATTCCAAAGGCAAAATCAGAGTAAGATACTTGTATATCGTGCGAGATGATTCAGGAGGGATAATCAAAAAGACTGGACAGCGGGATAACACGTTCGGTCAAGAACATTCTGGACATAGCGGTAATGTAGTATCACGTTCAACTATTCTTGAGAAAGTGGTAACCAATGGCACGTGTACAATTGAATTACGGATGACACCAGTCTCTGATTCAGAGTCAAAGTACTGTAACCACTTTATCCCAGCCAATCGTGCAATTAGTGGTAGCACTTTACAAGACAGCATAATATCAAGCTTATTGTTCGACGAGGAGAGTGCTGATATCTGTTTTGATGTGAGCTCACCAAGTGATGATACAAAACAAAGTGTTAAAATCTACGCCCATCAATGTATCTTAAAAGCGCGAGCTCCAGCTCTAGCTCGCCTTTGTGCCGGATATAATGTATCTAACTCTATGCCTATCGATGATGTTGAGCCTGACATATTTCGTGAGCTGATGCGCTTTGTCTACGGTTTAAATATGGACGACACAGACTGGGAAAAGGACGCCAAAGCTATTCTTGAAGCAGCTAACAAGTATGATGTTGCCAACCTGAAAGTAACAGCTGAAGCGTGGTATGTTACCTACTTTGAGTTCACAGCTGATAATGTTACAGATCAATTCCTTTACGCAGATGCGATGAGCTGCCCGCTATTAAAGGAATCTACTGTCAACTTTATGGTTGACAATGGAATTGACGTCTTCTCGTCCGATTCTTTTAATGCTGTTCTAGATGCTCGGGGGCTAACCCGTGAGCTTTTTCTTATGATGGCCAAGGAGTTAGATTCTTCTTCTAATTCTGGTGGAGTCGATTCAATGTCAATTGATAGTCTAAGAATCCAGCTCGATGCCGAGAATAGCTTATCAATTGATGGGGATCGAGAAATCCTTGTTCGTCGTCTTGTTGATCATTATAAGTCTTGCTTGGATTCTGATGGGGAGACTCAGGAAGAGACCGAGACCCTGGAATATGAAGATCAGATTAATGCAGATGAGGATGATGATGGTGACGATCAGAACAATTAGATGCATATTATGTGGCTGTGGATAGGCTTATATATTGCTTATCTATATATTATACTCACATCCATATGGTGCGTTTAATTTAATCTTAATAAGGTATATGCACTACTATGATTTGCAAAATCATTTTGACTAATAGTCTTAGTTTTGTACAGAATTGGAATGGCCAGTCATTCCTTCTTCTTGCCGTTTCCATCTTTAGTCAATCCTTCCGTCCAACCCCACTACAATCCAATAAACATATCAGTTAATTCCCCATCTATATCCAACCCCCCTATAAAACCCTATTGTGAAGAACCAGCAGCCAACGCGGCAGGATTACTAACAACTAATATAACTGAATCACCCCGTAAAAACATTTTACTAACATATCTATCCTTATTCATAGATTGACCACGTTTACGTCCTTTCCCACCCTTGGAATATTCTGTCCACATTTCTTTAACATCTTCCAATAATCTGTGTAATTGTTTTGTTGGTATTGTATTTAATACAAAGTGATTTCAAAACATGATTTGCAAAGGATTGGTAAAATTGTACACATAATGTGCGCAAAACATACACATCAAACAATAATATACACAGACCACAACAATAACTTACAAATTCATATGTCTATCGTATGCCTTAACTCTACCCAATATTTTATGATTATTACGTACATTTACTAATACTTGTGTATTCCCTTTCACTGCTGAATATAAGACACTAAATGGTCCGGATTGTAAATCTGTTCCGGTGTTTTGTTGCTCTTCTGCCATTGTTTGTTGAGTTGACTTTTTAAGCTATGTGTATATCCTTTATTTGATGTTAATTTGTTTTAAGATAGTATACTTTTTATATGCTGTATTTTTTGTCTAATGAGACGGAAGGGTATTTGTTCAGTGTAAATCAATCAATAATTGTTGTGGTTAAAGAGGGAGGTTTGTTTGATATGAGCTCAGCAACTAATTAGGAGTCTTTTTGTGTAATTGGAACAATGTTTAAAATTTAGACTTAAGTTAGTAGCAGTCTAATTGTTGAATAATAATATATCAAAAGAAGAAGGAGAACCAACGGGGTTGTATATTATAAATACCTTTATTCAAAATAAGATTATATAGTAGGGGATTCGGCTGATCAATTGCAAAGAAAACCGAGTCGAACAGTATATTAAAACTTCAACTCACACACAGTGTCACAGAATCTCAAAACAAAATAGTTGTTTAATATCAATACGCCTATATTATATCAATACAATTGAAACAAATAATAAATACCCTTTCCAAAAATTAACAATATATCAACAATACACAACAAATCATGAGTTCACTCCGTCTAGCACTAAAACAATCACTCCACTCAGCACCCGAACGTTCTAAACGTAAATCCAAAACCGAACGATATGAACAGGGCATGGCAATACCAGGTAATTCACAAACCGGTATACCATCATCACAATTTCAATATGGTTTATCCGACAAAGAATTACGACGCATCGAGAAACAGAAGAAGGCTGAGGCAAAGCTTCAACGTAAGGAGGCACGTAAAAGTAAACATAAGGATAATAAAGAAGCTAATAAAGAGAAGGAAAAGGAGAAACGTAGATTGAAAAAGTTAAAAAGGAAAGAACAGCAGGATGAATTACAAAGAGTTATTGAAGGTGGTGGTATTTCACCAGTTAAAGGTGATGGTGGGAGTGTTTCGTCGTCTACGTTAAGTAGTGATGATGATGATGATAGTTCAGATGATGATGATTCAAGTAGTAGTAGTAGCTCGTCCAGTAGTAGTAGCAGTAGTAGTAGTTCTAGTTCGGAAAGTTCTAGTTCTGATAGTAGTTCTGATAGTTCCAGGTAAGTTTTGAGGTTGAGTTTTATTATTGTTGTGTATTGTGTTAATTAGTTATGAATGTGTGTTAAATTTTGTGCATATGATATGCACTTTTTTACTAATACCTTCCATTTTTATACCCAATATCTAAATAGCGATGATGATAGTTCAAGTGATGATTCCAGCTCCTCAGATGAAGAGAGGGAGGTTGTGCTGCCTTCCGATAGAAGAAGGAAGGATAGGAAACCTGCAGCAGACTCAGATGATGATGATTCGGATTCGTCAGATGATACCATTGAGGCTGCGGATCGTGAGGCACGTGAGGAATTCGATGCTGATTTATCGTCTGATGAGGATAATAACAAGGGGGGTGGCGATGATAAAAAGTCAGATAAGGATGACAAACGTCGACAACGTCGTATGAAGAAGAAATCTAAAATGTTAAAGGCTAACAAGAAGAAGGATGAGGCTGCCAATAGGATCCAAACTCACTGGAAGAAGAAGAAAGTCGGAAGAGGAGAACGAGAAGATGTGAATACAGATCAATCCGATGATAATGATGATAATAATAAGCCAGTATCAGATATTGATATATCACCCGAAAAGAGTAAAGGAAAGGGCACGTCCAAAACAGTCGAATCTCCAACACCCGAGGTATTACAGCATATCCGTAACATGTCAGATAAGTTACAGCGTAAATCAATATCAAATGGGCTGCGTGTGAAAGTCCGATTCGTCAAGAAGGCCAATATTAATGGACGTCTAACGCGTAAATTAAAATGGTACGGGGGTTTAGTAAGCGGATGTGCCAACGGAGGGCGTAAAATCAAGATAAATTATGATGATGGTACATCAGAAGTTGCTGACTTTCCAGATAAGGATATTATCATTGATGCTGTGAATAACGGGAAACATAATGGTAGCGGTATTGATCCAAGAGGTCAGGCATTTATTCCCGAGGATGAGAGTTCTGAGGAGGAAAGTGGCGTCGAGGACGAAGAGCCTATGGATGTGGATGATCCAGAAAGTTCACCCGAGAAAGTGAAGAAGGTTAAGAAAAAGAAGAAGAAGGATAAATATAAGCAGCAGGTTGCATCTGAAGATGAAGAGGAAGATGTATCCAAGAAGGACTTGTCTGATTTATCAATGAAGGATGAGTCTGACAAGCCCAAGAAGAAGAAAAAAAAGAAGGATATGAGGAGGAGAACATCCGTATCGGATATGTCTACTAATAGTGTTGGAGAAGAGTTAAAACGTCCGTCATCGCCCCCTCAAGAGAAGGAGACTGTTGTTGACAGTGGTATTGATGGCAACGGGGAAAAGTCTCAAGTCGCTGAATCAGTTGACGCACCCAAGGCTCAAGAAGAAGCTAAAGATATGCCCCAAGAAGTTGTTGAAAAGGATTCCAAAAAGATCGATATGAGTCTTGAGACAAAGACAGCACCGACGGATAATGCCGCATCCTCGAGCAGTAGTGGATCGACTTGTTCCAATTCATCATTTGCAGGCGTTGCTGCGACATCTGCCGTAACCGATGACAAGTTGCCATCACATGTTGATGTCCAAGATCTAAAGAATGGCGACGAAGAAGAGAAGCAGATTGTTGCATCATCAGGCAAGGATACTTCTGACGACAATGGTCAAGAGAAGGGCGATGATACACCCGTACCAGCTGCTGACGAGCAACCACCAAAGAAGAAGAAGCGCGGTCCTCTTAGTATCCGTATTGGATTACCAGGCGCCAAGCGCAAGAAGCAGTTGGAAGAAGATGCAAAGAACGACTCTACTGCTGCTGCTAAGGATGTGGACGAGCCTAGTCAGAAGAAACAAAAGGTTTCGGGAGGTGTTGAAGAGGAAGAAACATCGGCCGATAAAACTGAGGGTAAAGAAGATGAGGAAAAACCCACAAGCAATGAGACAAGTCCAATGGATGTCGATTCTGAGCCAATGAAGGATGGCACTACCTTGGAATTGAAACCATCAGGTTCGCCTGGAACAACCAAGAAGCCCAAGTTGAGCATTCACATTAGTACTAAGAAGAGGAAGGAACAACATCAAGAAGAAAGCAAGGTTGAACCAGAGGTAACAGAAGAAGAGCCTCCACAAAAGGTTGCAAAGGAGGACACACAAGAGCCCTCACAGAAGATTACAAAAGAAGATGACTCCTCGAAGCAACCCGAGGTGCAGCGCTTGGCGCAAGAAGAAGTGATTGCACTCAAACCACCTGCCGCCGAGCCCAAAGAGAAGGAAGAATCTACCACTGCTGCTGCTGACACTTCACCTCGACCATCAGAAGATGATAAAGATGGCAACGAAAAGCCCCCGACAAGTTCAGCCGCAACATCAACCAATCCATCACCCGTGCCACCTGCTGAACCTTCTTCTAGTGCTACCGGTGGTAAGAAGAAGAGAGACTACCCCATCGCTCCCATGGCACGATCTGGCCGAAAGGCCGCCAAGCTTGCAAACGAAAAGATAGGTGCCGAGAAGAAGAAAAGGAAGCCCAGAAAAGACAAGGATACCCCAAAGAAGAAGAAGGAGGAGGATCCGTGGGTGCAATGTGATCGATGTCACAAGTGGCGTCATCTACCTGCATCCGTTGATCTTGATACTTTACCAGATAATTGGTTCTGTGAATTGAATACATATGATTCTAAGCGAAATAATTGTGATGCTCCAGAACAAACAGCCAAGGAAGTGGCAAAAGAGAAGAAGAGGTTGAAGAAACTTGCCTACAAGAAGCAGCAAATGGAGGAAGCACAGGCTGCCGCTGCTGAAGCAGCTACAGGGACAAAGTCCAAGGGTAGAAGAGGAGTTAGTAGATCTGCTTCACCAAAGTTTGGCAGTGATAAGGAAACTGAGTTCTATGATGCCGATGAAAATGCAGCTGAGAGCAAAACTAACACTGACGAGAGTGATGGAGATTCACCTATGCCTAAGAAACGGGGCCGCCCTGGACGCAAGCCTAAAGATAAAGATGGGCCCAAACAAGAGTGGGTGCAATGCGAGAAGTGTGAGAAGTGGCGTCGATTGCCCCCAAGGATCAGTGCGGCAGACTTGCCTGATGTTTGGTACTGTGCTATGAATACTTGGGACATCAACATGGCAACTTGTACTGCCATCGAGGACAAACATGAGTTATCACCCTCACGTCCTGCTCAGTATAACGAACAGAGTCAAATCCCCACCGGCTTCGGATCAAGTAGCAAGCTGAGTTATCGCAACCTAATCTTTGGAAATGGTCGTAAACTCAAGAGTGTATCTGAACGAGTTCGAGCACAGGAATCATTGTTCTCGTCACAGAGAGAGGAGGATGTGGACATGAGCATGCCACCCGCTGTCATGTACGCCAACTCTACTGTGTTTTACAACAAGTCTCTTTATAACAACAGATGGAACTCGACTCCTGAGAGTACCACACCGCCGCCACCTACAACTTCCATATTAGACATTGCATCCTCTTCAAGTGCTTGGAGAGAGTTGAACAACTCGTCATCGATATTTCATGCACAAAATACGGCGGCTTACAACTCGGTGGGATATGACAAGTTTTGCAATAGCAACGGCACTCTAAACGAAGAAGCGATTTCGACCCTCAAGGCAATGTGTTATGTCGGACTTGGAGAGGGGAAGAAAGCTCTACCTCCGCACGAGGTATTGCTTGAGATTCAATGCCAGAACTGGAATGATAGTGTCCCAGCTATTTGGTTGGAACTCAGATCACTCTGTACTATTGAGATTATCACTTATATTCTCGATGAATTGATCAAGGATGGTCTAGCATCCGTATCCACAAATTCCAAGTCAACCTCATTGGATAATATTGTTTATAAAAGGAGGACCCCTGTATAGAGTAAACTAATGCCTCCTATACTGATAATGTGAAGCTGACATGCGTCTCTCTCAACTCTCACATTGTATTGCAATAACATAAGGGTATCAAAAGGTGCAAGTTGGATATGAGTTTCAATTGGTAGTGGCTGAGTGACTGTCGACAGATTTCTTTTTCACTTGCCAAAAGTTGCAGCCTGCAACAGCTGTTTGTAGATGCACAATAGATGTTATCTACCTAATATGCAGCGGATAAAGGGGTGGATAGCATTAACCATGATACTATTGCAACTATTGATATGTATCCTCTCTTCGCATGCACTGTCGATAACTACATTTAACATTCTAGCTCCGGTACATCGATCAATGGGTGTTGAAAGAGAAGTGCTACTAAACGGACTTGACCCTTTATGTCCTCCTCCTCCTTTATACTATAATGATGATGACGATGTAAATCATAGAGAGTCTGAACGGGAAGATTGGTGGAGACCACGAGCTGAGGGTGTAGCTGATTATATAGCAAAGAAATTCTATACATCTGATGTTGTACTATTACAAGAATGTAAGTTGTGTATTGTTTGTGTGAATGTATACATGTTTATTTGGTATAATATACTCATATTATCTTATAAACACATATTGTATGCAATTCAATATAGGGTGGTTTGATGAGAAGTTTATATCTATATTCAATTCTAAAATAAGAGATACATTTGATATAATATCAGAGAGAAGGCCAGGAAGAGAAGGCAAGATGAGAGATGATGGTATGTGTTGTTTAATAAGAAAAGATGGTCAATTAGAATTAGTTAAATCAGATATAGTCTTGACAGGACCACAACGGATAGCACAAATAGTACAGTGTAAAGAGAGATGTAAAGATGGAAGTAGGGATGTGTTCTTTGCAAACTCTCACCTATCTTATCCTGGTCATGAAGATCCAGATGTCAATAACAAGAGGCAAGAGAAGGAAGCTGGTATTATATTAGAGGCGTTATCAAAAGCAAGTATTGAATGGGAAAGCACAAACTCTGGAGAAGAGTCTTTAGAGGTTGTATGTGGAGACTTCAACAGCAATTCTTGTGGACTTGCTGCAAAGCTTTTTGAAATGAACCACTTTGTGAATTGCCAATCTGCCGTAGGAGAACAAATGCTTACAAGTATTGGAGGACAAGTTAATGTTGGCGTAACACATTGTGATCATTTAGGTAAGAGAGTCAGTGTTGATCATATCTTTCTGAGATTGAAGAAGAAACAGAATACCAAACAAAATAGAGACAATAAGTGTGCAGCTCTGGCATTAGGTTACTTGGATACGAAAGGGACACGAATAGTATGTGTTCGATGTGATGATATAGAGCTAGAAGGAAGTGCAGTACTTTCTGATCATAGACCGGTAACTGCAAAGATTGCTTGGCCAAGAACAACGGATCAAGTGAAGGAGATATTATCATCTGAGATATATTTGAATGTTACTAGACCGCTTGATCCATTAGAACCTGCTTGGGGGATTGTCGATGAATAGATTTAGAATGAATATACTGTATAAAGATATTAGGAATGTACACTATACTATAGATCTTTATGCCTATTTCAAAACAAACACAACTTCAAAACATACACCGTATAATAGCTCATTGAACAAGTAGCTCTTCTCGATTGGTCTAAGGATATCCTTCCGGGAGAGTGATACCAAGATCCTGGAAGTCTTGTTTGTGCTTGTTTTTGTAGTGCTTCGATATAATCTTCTTGTATTGCTGTTCTCTGTCTCGATTATAATTGGTTTGATAGATTTCATTCGGTACATCATTAATGACAGTTCGAATGATACCAACTGCTGCTTCTTTCTCTCTTTGTAATATGTCCTTTTCTGCCTTGACTTTCTTGACTTTCATGTAGCAGTAGAACAATCCACAAAAACGATCTTCGTCATCAATGATATCCTGAGAAAGGGTAGACACAAAAGGTGATAAGATATCCTTACATATGGTCTCGAGACTGCGCAAGCCTTTTGACACTCCAATATTGTCCAACTCGAAAGGAAGACCTCGAAGGAGAACCTTCACTGAGGCGAGGTCAAATAGAGCATGTGTTTGTGGAAGCATATTAAGCAACTCTACTATCCTCCTTTCCATTTGCATTCTTGTTAATGTTAAATCATACAGCTTGGACATGTTAAGCACACCAATAATTGCATCAAACTTGCTCTTTTGTCGAGCAAGTCTCTCTCCTTCGCTTTCATCCCCTACTGCTTCGTTGCCCCAGAACGCCTTCTCATCCTTACTCAAGTACTTCTGTGAGAGAAAGACATCACATTCATTGACATATGCATCAATACTAAGCTCGTGAAACCAGGGAAGGAGGACTGTAACATTCTCGTTATTGATCTCAGCTATATGATTTGGTTTACCAATATTTTGTGGTGAAATGAAGTCGTAGAAGAGCTTCCATTCCTCTGGATCTTTATCAGGGAAGCTAATGATGTTCATTTCACCTTCTTTCATGCTAGAGCTTAACATTGCATCTAAGTAATCTGATGCAAAAGACAAGATGACTTTATAACACTTGAACTCTTGCTTAGATTCACCTAAGCCGACTGAAACGGTGACATCTGGAGCTTGAGATCTTACAGTGCCACATTTGGGAAGTAGATTTTGAACATCACTATCTTTACCAAAAACGAATACCATCCTGACTTGAATAGTTGATATATGAATATTGCTGCGGTATAACTTTGAAGATTTATGAGCTTTGAACTGTGAAGAGCAGAAGTTGGCATTTACCACGCTTGAAACATGCTTTTCGCAGGCATACGTGCAGGATTGAACGCATGATTTATTCTTTCTTCTTATCGAAAATGAGCACATGATTGATTTGGATATCTTGGTTGTGTATCAGATCTAGATTAATTCTAAAACTTGAACTTCTTGCTCATCTCTTCAGCCTCATCCTCATCATCCTTCTCCCTTGATCTCTTGGCAGCTCCATCCTTAGGCCCAACGGACTTGGATAAGACACTTGCAGCACCCTCCGGCATGCCTGAACCAGGCCCGGCACCAGGCAACACATATGCATGGTCAGAGGCAAAGACCGATGTTTGTTGGGCATCCTTGTCGGCGGCGGTTTGTTGCAATACCGTGTATAGTTGTTTTGGAGCTTCACCAGTAATAGGAGTTTCATCCCCAGGCTTACGAAGGTCAATTGCAGACGAGGGCACGACGCTATCGACTCCATCAGGTAATACAGAGTCCATACCTGGGGCTCGAGAAGCATCATCCCCAGCACCCTGTGGTGGTGGAGGAGGCGCCATTTCACCTTCTTCGTCCGACTCTTCCATTTCTTCATCACTAGATTCTTCTTCTGATGATGATTCTTCCTCGTCGTCGTCGTCGTCACCGTCTCCAAACGCACTTGGTAGTGCTCCCCAAAGTTTCTTGCCAATTGCCTTGCCATCACTTGTAATCATGCCACCTGTTGGTGCTACCCCACCTGAACTCAACCCATACAAGTCTTCATTCTCATCCTCAATTCCCTTGTTTTGTTCTGCCGGCGTGCCGAACGGATCACCTCCGTATAGTGGTCTACCAAATTGATCTACTGGAGGCTTCCCCCATCCACCCACATGGTATCCATAACTTGCTCCGGCAGGTAACGGGGCATTTAACCCAGGTATACTTGCATTTGGATAACTTGGCGGTGGTCCATATCGTTGCATATTAATCAACCAAGGTGGCGGGCTATACTCATTTGGCATACCCAATGCCTCTCGTAATTTATCGCTCATATATCCAGGTCGAAAGTTGGATGATTTGGTAGTTTCAAACTCTTTCCCTTCATAATATAAATCACCAAATTTCGTCATCTTTTCAGGTTTAGTCTGGTGTTGAAAGAATGCTTCATATAATGTCCGATAATCAACATCCACTCCACCACCTCTACCGGAAACACGCATTCGATTCTTTTGTTTAATACTCATTTTCGATTCATCCTCGGCTGTAGCATCTCGTACATCACATATCCCCGTTTTGATAATAAAATCTGGCAATGCAAATGGCGCCTTCTCCACTCCACGTTTACCTTGTAAATATTTACGTTTCCGTCCCCAATGTCGTGGTACCGGCACTGTGCCCGGTATACTCTTTAAATATACTAAAAATTCAGGATCAGGTGCAGTAACATCATGTGCTTCTACTAATTCTGGATGTAATACATTTTGTTTCAATTGTGCAACTGTTGGTCGTAGCATATCCTAAAGTATGATTGTTCGTATGGGTATGGGTTAGAAGGTGTATAAGGTATAATAAATACAAAATAAAAATATGTATCATTGAACAAACAATAACGATACAAAGCAAAGACACCTTGACAGTATTTGCAATAAAAACTGATAAAACAAATAATATGAGCACAAGATGTGCACAAAAACTTACCTTGAGTTTACGCTTCGATAACATTTCACCATTTTCATCCTCGAGGGCTTCATCATCGGTATCTTTAACTTCTTTACTACCTTTATTATCATCACCACCTTCATTATTAGTTTCCTCGTCAGTAACAACATAAGTAGTTGAGGCCCGATCTTGAAAACGTCTCATTACCGCTTGTAAATCTTGACCATCATCTTCTTCGGCATTAGCAGCGGCATCAGCAGCTGGTGCCACCATATTTGTATCACCATTTACATCAGCACCATTAACAGCAGCAGGGAATAATGGTTCTGCAACATATTCAATTTCTACATCTACATCAATATTGTTATTATTTTCTGAATTATCTTTTGATACCTCCTTTTGAGCTGCTGCCTTCTCCTGCTCCAGACGTTCAGCCCGTTCGCGCTTCTTACGCTCGCGTTTACGCTTATTCTTTTGTGCGGTGGTTAGTTTAACCATGGTATATCAAGATATATACAGGCCGTTCTCCTCTCTTGGATATTTACGATACGATATCGTATGGTACTAATAAGATGAATCAAAATAAAATGCCTACAAGTGGAATGTCGAGTGATGAAGATTGCATTTTTATTTGCTTGATTACTGGCGAGTAGATGTGTTAGATGTTGGCTGACGGAAACGATACTGATACTGTGTATAATATGATGAGACGTTTGTTGATAGTTTTAGTTGCAAGTCTGTGTTTGGTGGATGCGTTTGTTAATTCTAATCCTCGTCAGCACCACAGTAATGTTATGGTGCACAAATCTAGAACATCAACTCAAGAAGAAGTAGTACATCCTCACTCCAAGTTGTGGGAAACTACACTTGAAAGCAATAATAACAATAGTAGTTTTGTCTCCGGTATAGATCTAGTAGTACGCTCACCATCAGATGGAGGTACTGGAATCTTGGCTGTGGACGATATACCTAAAGACACCGCATGTATGACATTGAATTTAGAACAAGTGGGTAAGATTGATGCTTCTTCAATATTAGATTCCTACAATGAAGATGAAGAAGGAAGAGATGAGGTATTTGCAATACTAAAAGAAATGTGGAACAAGGAGTTTGCAGCTAATACAGAGAACACAAATAGTGATGAGGGTAAGCGACTTGCAGTATTGGCTGGTATCATCGCACATTTGCAACTGACGAGATATAAAGATATGAAAGATATAACCAGTGAACAGCAAGAAGAAGGATCAGAAGGTATTTCATATGCATTAAAAGAATCTAGAAGGTTGGGTCTATTCCTCGATGCAATGCCTTTATTGCCACAACACAACAACGAAGATAAGCACCCTTTTCCTACTCATTATCTATACTGGAATGACGATGAGATACAAACTCTTTTACAAGGTACCATGGGTCAAACAAAAGCAAGAGAAGTTCGTGCTGGTATTGGTTTAGTGATACGCGAATGGTCAGCTGCTTTTCTATCAGAGCATTCGAGCTTAACACAAACAGATATACTAAACTCAATCTTCTCTGCCTTTACTGCTGTACTATCTCGATCATTTGGTGATGGAGCAGGACGAGATGTTGATGGGAAAGGTCGCATGTTGGTTCCATTAGTAGATATGCTAAACCATGACTCCGAGTATCCAAACGTCAAGTGGCAATGGAATGTTGGAGAAGGTGATGATGAATTGATAGCAGAGGGTAATGGAGAGATTGTAGTTACAACGCTTCGTAATGTCAAGAAGGGAGAGGAGCTATTGAAGTGTTATGGTTGGCGACCAGCTTGGGATATAGCATCATCTTATGGCTTTGTGCCAAGGCTCAAGAAGCAACGGTGGGAGTGTGCTGTGATACCACTCTTTCCTTCGGTGCTAGATCTATCACCTGATTCTCTTCCTACACCCAACAATATGGATGAGGACAAGGTTGATTTACTCCTTGAGACGAATTATGGTCCATTAGTACAGGCCGTTTTAGCGGCCGTCAATGCAGCAAATGAGATCAAAGCAAGACAACAAAGCGATACCGAGGCGATAGAAGATGAGAATCAAAGTGATGATAGACCGAACCAACTGAATCGATTGGAAGTTGTTAGTTTGTTTGTCCCAGCATCAGAGCCCTCTGAATATCCTTTCCCATTGCGTCGACCATGTGTTGTCGTGGGTACAAAGATACATGTATCATCATCAGATACCTCTAATCATCACCATCATCGTACTGCAATTGAGTCGATTCTTCCTGCATATCGTGCGGCAGCATCTGCTATATCTCAATTGCGCGATAATCATGAGAAGAGTGATGCATCTCCAATAGAGGCTTCCCAAATGGCAATGGCAGCGGCATCATTAGATAAAGATGTAGATTGGGATACTCCAGCATTAGAACTTATTAATGAAGGAATCAATGATAGAATACAAACCCTTGTTAGTGATGGGAAAGCTACCAATACATGGCTTGCTAAACAAAATGATGCGTCAGGTATGAATGATCATGTAGCAAAGGAACATAGACAGCTTAGAGCAGATATGGCAAAAGATGTTCGTCATTCAGAGTTGATGGTACTACAAACATTACAAAAGACTGCTACTGAAATGTTATCCGACTCTTCATTGTTGGTGTATCACTAAGCATGTTGCCACGGAGATGTTTTGTAGCGGCGGTGTTGAGATTACAGTCAGTACAACAAAAGTCAGTTCCATAAGTTAAACATGTGTAAGAACTTTCGCATTTGGCATAGGAATCACAGCACCTTCTCCCCAAGAACACGGTTTCTCAGTAATACTTATAATACAAGTGTCTTCGTCACAGCCAGAGACTAAAGAGGTAATTGAATGAGTAATAAATACTAATCGGGAGAGGATTGTAATAGTTGACGACTTCATATTCTTAAGATTGTATGTAATTGAAATTGGTTCTTTATCTTAGCTTGGATTTATGATACTTGATGTAACCTTTATAAGTCTAAGGCCACAAACACAAGATGTGATCACCGATTCAAAGGCCTTTTACAGCAAGACTCTTCACTTCTTCACTTCCTTAATATAAGGCTTATCCTGTTTACCTACTTTTAGGATAGATAAGACCGATCTTACCTTATCCAACCTTCAACCTTAATTCATCAATATTAGTGTTGTTGAAAGCTACAAATAGTTGAAAGGGCCCATATATACTCAATTATCTCTTTACCAGACAGTAGATATTGATTAGTATCGCAATCACTAGGACCTAAGGACGATAACATCGAACACGACACGCGATACATAAAAGTAAAACTTGACACCCCACAAAAAATAATTGCAAAAACTTGGTACCTCTTTACTCTTTTATCCTTATTCAATATATTAATATCGAACCATGGGTGAGCGTAAGGTACTAAACAAGTATATTCCAGCTGATTTCGATCCAAAGCTCGTACCACGGGGTAAAAAGCCAAAGGTATGTGTTTGTTGCAATATAAACTATGTTTACTATTTTCTAATTTTACTAACACATCATATGCACAAATTTTATATAGGATGATTTAATACCAGTGCGTATGATGCTTCCGTTCTCTATACAATGTCAAACATGTTCAACATTCTTGTATAGAGGACGAAAGTTTAACAGTAAGAAGGAGCCTGTGAAGGGTATAAATGGAAAGGTATGTGTGTGTTGCAATATATACTATGTTTGCTATTTTAATTTCTAATTTTACTAACACATCATATGCACAAAATTTATAAAAAGTATTTGGGTATACAACGATTTAGATTTTATATTAAATGTAGTGATTGTGCACGTCCGATAACCTTCTGTAAGTACATATTAACCTATGCACTCGTATGTTGTACATGTATAAATTTCCTGTTGTACTGACTATTATACCATACTCTTTTAATCTTCAGTAACGGATCCAAAGAATGCAGATTATGAAATGGAAAGCGGCGGTACTCGAAATTATGAAGTATGGCATGATGAAAACAAAACAAATGCAGAACATGAGAAACAATTAGAAGAGGATGAAAAGTTAGATTCAATGAAGGCATTGGAAAATCGTGTAGCCGAAAGTCAACGTGAAATGGCAGAGATGGATGCATTGGAGGAGATACAGGCAATGAATAAACGTCATGTAAGTTTAATGAAAGGCGGGAGGAAGATGGATGCTGCCGAGGCTGTACTCATGGCACGTGAGGCAGCTATGGGAAAGACACCAGAAGATGAAGTTGATCTGAATGAACATGGTATTACAAAGGAAGAAGAGGATCTTGTTAGTAGTATAAAGTTTGGAGCAGCATCTACTGCAATGGGTAGGGACGGTCCTGTGATTCGTAGACTTGATGAAGAAGATGAATTGTTAGCAGAGAAACAACGGAGAGAGGAATCAGAGGCATTAATGGCTAAGCAGTTGGAGCTACAAAATGCAGCAAAGGAGGGTAAACAGAAGAAGAGCAACATGCCGATATTCAAGGTTAAGAGAAAGAAGAAAAAGACTACTGATGTTGTTGATCCTGAACCGAAAAGAGTAAAGACAGATACTACTACAAAGAAATTAGAGCCAACAAAGAGTGATAGTGATTCGGATAGTGGTGGCGGTGCTTTAGGGGGATTACTTGCTGACTATGGTTCAGATTCCTCTTGATGCTTATATAATATAATTTAACTTGCTTTTGTACATTGTTGTTTCTTTGCCAACCTAGCCAATGTCAAATTGCAAGTATTCTCAGGTCCCGTACACCAAGGGCAGTTATCATCTCCATTCTCATGACATACACAGCAACAATCGAGTTCTATTGGTGTTGACCATCCATTAGTATCTTCAGCTGGTATATCACTTGTATTTCCATCATCTTCTCTATTGGAATTTTGTTTCTTCTTCTCTCTTTCCTTCTCATCAATCAAAGTCTCCACTAACTCATTGCATAAATATATTTCAACATCAACTCTACTACATTTCTTTGTTGTATTCTTTTTTATACATTCATCTATCCAATTAACATTAACTATATCAACATTTCGTTTATATGCCTGTCTAACGCGTTGTGTTAAATTCTGTATAGCACTGTCGGTGGCTATTAGGTAGTGTACCTTTTTATGTACCTGTGGTGATATGGTTGCACCGTGGGATTTTAGTGTTTGTTTCAGTGTTTTGTTATTCATTATTGATGAAGTATTAATAGTTGTAGCAGATGATGATGTAGTGTTGGTTTGCTTAGATTCCAATGTAGATATTGCAAGTATTAGTCCATTGAATAGTTGTTTATTGCACGCTGATATTGTCTTGCCATTCTTAGTAGTAGTATCGGTATTAGCTGATATATTATGATTCCGCTTCCTCTTTCTATTCTTCTTCTTTTTATTTGATGGAAGTATATCATTCTTTGTAACTGATTTATCGTCGAATCTAATGTGCCTGTTTGACAATGAACTGTCTCCGCTATCGCATACTACTTTATCCTTTATCATTCTTTTACTCGGATAATCTCCTAACCCCTCCATCCTGAACTCCCTTTGGTTTCTAATATTTCTACTTTTGAATGGTCGTCGATTCGCCGATGACTCAAACCAATAGTAACATAGATATAAATTATGATATCAAATTCCCATTATGTTTTTAGATATCCTAGATAAAAGAGTAGACGATATTTCTATATACTAATCCTTTAATCAATATTATAAGCTATTCCAGAGTGGTTGATCATAATCCTCAAAATGACCCTAATGACCATCTACCCCATTGCAAATGTGTTAACGAATCAAGTAAACTACATCGTTCCTACACTTTCTCCAATCTATTCCTTCTTTACTCCATCAGGCTTGGCGACAAGCCCAGCGATAGCAAATCCACCAAGGAGGGCAGAAATCATGTAGTACTGCGTATCGTCAGCAAATCCCTCGCGGCAAGTGAGAGCCCAAATTGTGAGAGTAATATGCCAAAAGTCGTAGACCTTTTGCGCAATTGGGTTATCGCACAAACGGTTCTCGATAATGCCGAATGAAGTTAGCCATGTGCCTGCAAAGCGCGAGAGGAGCTTCCAACCCGCAATAGCGGCAATATCGTACCCAGCCAGCATCTCCTTGGGTCCACCAGGAAGGTCGATGCCAAACGATCCAGCCAAGAAAGCGGCAGCAAAGCCAAAGGCTGTGAATGAATGGGCATATAGGACTTGCGACTTGGTAAAAGAGAGACTCATGGTGTAGATGGTGATTGTTCAATAGATTGAGATAAACTAATTGATATTTATTTGATAAGTATTTATAATTTGATTGCAATGTGTAGACAGGCCTACATATCTATTCAATTTTTTGGAGTGCGAGGGAGTGCAGTGTGTGTGTGGAGCGTGTGTCACTTTGCAAATTTTCAATGACACACCTCGGTATGTACGTAATCTAGAGCACCTATGTACATAATATGGTATCTTTTTATCACCACCACTTTTTTAAAATCCATTGGACAAATATTTTCGATATTGTTACCCTCTATAGAGGAGCTATTGATATCTATGCAACTACCGTGCCGAATATATAAAGGGCTGTGTGTTGAAGATATAAACTCAGCGGTCGCCAAGATACCCTAAATTCTATGTGAAAAGATCTAACCATCAACCATCAATCAAAAAATGACATCCATCATCATCATGATGTATCAAAGAAGAGGACAAAGACCATATTTTTCGCATGATATATCGGTAGTAGTACTTCTCCTTAATATACTAATAATGCTGTCGGTATATTATATACCAATAACATCGGCTTTTACTTTACAGAATCGATATCAACATAACTCAGTGCATCATCACAACTCATTGTTGCAACAACATCATTATCCATCAAGAAGATATCATCAACATCATTATAATAGCATATCAAGAACCATACTATCAACATCATCAAATGACGATGATATAAATGATGAAGAAGAAGAAGAACAATTACCACCAATAATAGATGGATACAATCTATTCGATGATGACGATACCAACTCCCTACAATCAAAAGAAGAATTACAATTAATGACAATAAATCAATTGAAACAACAATTACGATTAAGGGGTAAGAAGATTACCGGTAACAAAAATGATTTAATTAAGAGATTATTAGATAATAGTGTAGTAGATGCTACTATAATAGTAGATAGTGACAGTGGCAGTGGAGGAGATAATGATAGAATGACAAATGGATATACCAAGTATGAAAAATCATATGCTACATTAAAAAGGAATAGTTTACTAGATATTGATGATGAAGATGATGTTGATGAAGATGAGGAGGAGAGCAATGATACATCTACTACAAAGCAAAAGAAGGAGAAAAAGAATGTGGAATCAAAAAGAGTAGCAGAGGCCAAAAGTCGAGGCGGGGATATAGTAGATGTTACCGACTACATTAATCCTATGGAGGTTGGTAAATCATTTAAAAGTTCAGATGCAACATCTACAACTACCACTACCTCGGCCACAAGTTCTCAGGATATTGATTATAAAGAAGTTAATGATGAGTTTTCAATAGATGTAGACATTATCAATACAACCTCGTCCAAGTCAACTAGTAGTACCAAATCAACAGCAAGTTCAAGTAAAGATGATGGAACATCATCAGAAGCATCCAATCCAGAAGTGTGGGGAGAAGATGCTAGAATTATAAAAGATTATGAAGGTAAAGCAATTGTTGTTGATGGATTATCACGTACTATCATTGAATATAAGGGATGTAATGATATTTTAGTACAGGCATATGTTGTCGGGTCACGAATGGCAATGTCCAACTTTTTAAAAGGTGGTACTAGTCAATCGGCAGATGACGATGATGATGGTGAAGGAGAAGGTGACAACAGTAGAGAAACAAACAAGTACAAGTCAATGGAAGAGGAGGTATATGCAATACAATCAAAACGTGAATTAGAATCCAAACGTGGATTAACACAAACAATGTTAGATAATGATGACTTTGAAACAGGACAGGAAGATCCAACCGATGAACAATCCAAAGACTTATATAGTACGGTTGAACGTGACTATGGTGATTGGGGTGTATACACACCAACCGGCGCGCAGTTATCATCTACTGAAGTACAAGGCGTGTTATTGTTGAGTGATGTATATGGTGCATTTACAGATAGTGCACAAACTTTGGCTGATAAGATTGCATTCGAATGTCAACCGGTTGTTGTTATTGTACCTGATATGTTCAGAGGTGATCCATGGAGTGAAGATAGAGTAAATGATAGTGATGATGTAGATAGACAGACATTGTATGAAGAATGGCGAGCCAAGCATCCAGAGTCTAGAGTTGATATTGATATTCGAGCGGCAGCATCTGTATTGCGTGAACGATATGCTGTATCATCTATTGCAGTTTGGGGTACATGTTATGGCGGTGGACGAGCATTGGAAGCTGCAGCGGGGTGGTATCCAGGTTGTACTTCCACATCCTACTATGAAGAGATGAATAGTAGTCAGAGTAAGCCACCGCCGCCACATGTTGATCCGGTAGCAGCCATCGCATGGTACCCCACACGGTATAATACAAAACAATTATTTGGTAAGGAGAATGAAGGATATCGTACATTTCACAATGGTAATGATCGTAAGGTTGCTATTATGGCTGTATTCGCAGGTAACGATGTATTACCAGGAGCAATGCCCGATGATGCCAATTTACTTCAGGAATGTTTAGAGAATGATCCAAGAGTAGTTGATTATATGGTGAAGATCTTTCCTAATCAGGAACATGGCTTTGCACATAATCATCTTGGAATAGAGAAGACTAACGAGGCTACAAGTGAAGAAGTTAATGACGATACACAAGATGATAGATTTCTGGGAGAAGACTTTGGCAGTAGCATTGAACCTCTAGAGATGGGCGGTGATGCCGAGGTTGCATGTCTACTCTCAACTGCATGGATGGAAACATATACTCGTGTATTCTTACCAACAGTTGGCACTCCAGTACGATATGACGAAAACGAAGAATGGTCATCTACAATTGAAATGAACAAGAGGACTGAACAAGGAGGAGATATACGATCTGAAATAGACGAGGCAATATTCAAGTTTGATGATGTTGAAGTTGATATAGGAAGAATGTCTCAATCAGCCTCACCGCTGTTGGAAGATGGTCCTGGTATAGAAAAGTATGAACAGATAGAAGAAGAGAGAGAAAGGATACGACAGGAGATATTGGAAAAGTACGGCATAACCGAGGACGATGATGAAGAAACATTCGATTTGAAATTCCAACAGGCTCAAGCTGATGGAGCCTTAGATGGATTGTTACTTGATGCATATTTAGACGATTCTGGTGATGCCTACTGGTAGTAGATTTTATATACTAAATGAGTACTTAAGACTCGACTCTCTAAGGCAGTGTAAACTCTTCAAGTATCTATATCTATATCAAACTAGACATTATTCTATCTCTATTGTACTTTCGACTCCGCTAGAACCAAGTACTGTGTCGATTGATCAAACCTGAAACAAACTTATTCTTTGAATGTCTTTTCTTCTTTGTGTTGCCATCCTTTTCGCCGGATAGCATACTATCTAATATTTCCACAATGTCTGCAAAATTTGGACGATTGATCATGTCGGCATCCCAGCAACTCTTGATCAACTCTGTCAAATCTTCAGGCCACTTCTTGTTGATGGGTGGTCTTTCTCCTCCATGAACTACTCGAGTGTAGAATTCCTCTCGGTTCATTCCATCATAGGGCTTTTTGAAGGCAACTAGCTCCCAAAGCATCACACCGAACGAATACACATCCGCCTTTTGATTGTACGGTTGACAATCGGCAACTTCCGGTGCCATATATCGTAACGAACCCGTCTCTCCACTCATTTTGTATACCTCATTGGATACCGATGCATTCTCGACTATTCTCGCTAATCCGAAGTCAATCAATTTCGTCGTCCCGTCAAGTGTAAATCCTACATTGTCTGGCTTTAAATCACGATGTAATACCATGACATTCGGGATGGCCCTTCCGTGACAATATGCTAAAGCATCTGCCATACTTCGTCCACATTTTAATACATCCATATATGATATCTTCTTTTTTGCCCAGAATCGACGCCTCCTGTCACGGATACGGTTATCATATCCCAATAGCTGTGACAATGTACCTCCATCCAATCGTTCCAGGACAACAAATCGCACCCCCTGGGGAGTGAATCCAGCACCAATCAATTTCACAATGTTACCATGATCCAATCTTGAATGTATCTCAAGTTCGCCCTCGATCTCATTTATTGCTAATGCAACATCTTGACATTCTGGTTTGAGTGTTTTTACAACTACAGACTTGCCATGAAATACAGCAGTGTGTATCCAATTATTTCCCCCATCCGTTAGGTATTCAACGTGACGTAACTGATCCCACTGCAAATTGAGCTGTGCTCCTGTAACCGAAAAGACACGATGAGGTCCATCCCGACTAACAGGGATTGACGGTTTGTGTTCAGGGAGATGATGATCAGCTACATGTGCAGATTTACTTAACTTTGGTGCCAATTCTGAGTAGTGTGGATCATTTTGACTAATACTTTCATCAATTGTCAACTTTGGCATTTCATCTACCATAACTTCCTCGGCCAACGAGTTGACTGCGGCCACAACTGTTGCAAGTGACATGTGCACAAGAAACTCTACTGCTTGTGGTTTCATAATTGCCCTGTTTTAAGAGAAGAAGTAAGGATTAGAGAAATGTGATAACAAACATACAAACCAATCCCAACTGTCCCCCTTGCCCCCCGTACAAACAATACGTCAAATGACACTTACCTTCTAATACTAAAATAAATAATTGTAACATTTACACCACTCCCGGCATGACAAACAGGGACAGCCACTGCAGTCCTAACATCACTAATACTACATTTTAATGCCTCGGCACCATGTAATGTATGTGCCGTTACCCAAACAACATCCCCCGCTTCCTTACTCCTTTTACATAATGCTGGACTCAATCTATGTGTCCGTTCTGCTGATCGTTCACCGTAATATACATCAACTAATTGTTTACGAACTGATTCATCTAATGCGGTGGGTCTGACATGTGAATTTGTCAATTGATGTGTCTTCGGTCCAGTCCGTAGCCACATTTCTGCTATATCGAAATTTAATGATTCACAACTTGACATTAATAAAGATTCGACAGCTGCTATTGGTGTTGAGAGTAATCGATTTTGATATAATAGTTGTAATTCTTTATTGTAGGTTTGTGGTGGAGGAGGTGGTGATGGCGATGGACCAGGATGTACCTTTGGATATTGAGGTGGTATACTTTTATTTGATTGGACTTGATTTTGCAATGTGTGCAAACCACCTGACTGTCCTTGCCCTCCTTGATCTACCCCACTTATTGTACCTTCCATGGGATGATCTATACTCAAACTTTGACTCAATCCTCCCAACGTCGGGTTCGTCACGGGCGGTGGAGGGGGTGTTACTGAGCTTGCACCAGACAACATTGATATCTCTGTAGGAGCTGGTGATGCCTGTCTACTTGAACACTTTGCAAGTATAGCTGAGCTATACACAGAGTTGGATGACGATGCTTGTGCCGAGGCAGAATTGATAGCAAGTAAGTTATGCTTGATAGTTTCTGTTGACCCTATTGTCCAGGCAGTATACTCGGTGGTAGCTAGGGATTGCTGTTGTTGTAATTGCTGCAATGGCTGTTGATGTGAAACATAATCATTTGATGATGGCGGTGCAGAATGGGAGCCACCATGACCTTGAGACCTTGGCTCGGGAACAATTTGATCTACATCCATTCCTACATTCTGCTGAAGTCTTGCAGCAGCCGGGGACGGTTGCATCTGATCAACTGGTACTGTTTGTAGGGTTATATTTAGCATGAATATGAGAAATGTGTCATGTGTTCATGTTGTAAAAAAGCAAAGAACAGGTAAGGTCTCGCCAACAATTCTCTAACATTTTCCTATGGATAAAGCCCATCCACCCAACCGATCAATACACCCTAACCAACATCCCACTATATCTCCGTCAAGCTAACTTATATAAACCTTCTTTACACCTATATTGCACACTTATATATCTGCAATACAAAACACTTATGTACAAACTTGTGCACATAATATAAAATATACGGAAAAAAAAACTTACATGCATGTTGATGCCCCTGATCAGGCGGAACGAGATTACGAAGATTACCAGTAGAACTAACTGATGTCATTTTAACCTCCTCTGTATTTGGGAGTTCGACATCCACTCGATCTGGTGCTGACATCATCTTGACGTTGGACTTCTTTTTGTATAATTTTTTGTCTACTTGTGGTCAAGTCTCTAAGGGGTTTATTATTGTGTTTATCTCTATATTTGATGACAATTTGAACGTCGACCGAGAACAAGTATATGTGATGTGTCTTGATATGTCTTGGTATAGTTTGTAGTTACCAAGGGCTATATATCAATAGCAAGAGCTTCAAATTTTTGCAATGTGGAGATTCACTCTTCTTTGGTTTAATACATGCACGGCTAATAAAATTCGACGCTTATTGCAATATTATATAATAATGAATGGTTTCATCCACATCATCGTGATTGCAACTCCATCAATCATCAATTCCAGAACATAGACTTCAATTAGTTCTATCGTTTATTGACACTCACAACTCACTATCCTACATTTGCAATTTCATTTTTCATTTGAGGTGTCAGGCAAAGGGGTTAATGAATATTAGGGTTAAAGGATACCTACGGTATCCTTCTTAAATCTATCTATCTTCAGTCACTAATCTCAGTTGTTGAGGGCAATGGAGTGCGTGGTGATGTTGATATGGTTGGGTGTCGGCACGGATACAAACTGTAGTATTGCCATCATTAGTTGTTGTTTCATTCCGTTGGTGATGAGGTGTACCGTTTGTCTCATAGTCCTAGATGCATTGTCATCACAGGTAAGATTGTAAATTGTGTAGGGATAAATACTATCAATTGAGATGTATAATAAGCTAACACTAACACTACTGCCAAACTTGATGTAGTACACGTATTGTGATGGATGACTGCCGGCACCAGATACCTTCTAATATAACCAATGGTATACCGTCAATACACTTTCTGAACTCGTCGTGTTATAATTCTCGCTAGTTTTTTACCCTTGAGGTCATGAAGTCATTGGTTCTATAAGTTAGTTGTTGCAATAATTTGTTAGATATCAGTATCAGTACAGCCTTAATATACAAGGGACATATTATTTATATAAAGGTGCACACAATAATATATAATACATAGGGACGACAACATACATTATGAGTAACTCTCCGCCTACCACACAACAGCTGTCAAGACGACGACAAAGCCGAAGGACAGATCGTCGTCTTTCCCAAAGTATGACTGCTGCAACTACTATTGGGAGAGACAATTATAATAATAATAATGACGAAACACCTGGTGAAATGACAAGCTTAATGAACAACAGTAACAATTCAATTGCACAGCAGCGGAGACAATCAAAACTATCCGCATCCATATCATCACATTCCAATCAAGTTACAACTCCATATTCGAAGAGGAGGAGGAAAGCAGTAATAAGGAACAACAAAATAATGATACCTCTTCCACTCCCAATGATATGTACAATACTACATTAAAAGCAGCTACTGAACATATATTTGGGATTTACGCCGTCGAGGTATGGCGATTTGACGATTGCAAAGTATACCCTTGGAATGTAGTGATGATATTGACAAGATTAATATAGATGAAGAGAATCCCGTGGCTAAAACAACTCATCATACATTATACATAAGAAGGAAACCACAAGAAGCTGACGAGAAATCACCTAGCTTTTAAGCATCAGCTAAAGAGGCATATGATCAGTTAACTGATACGAATAGTAATGATTATCTTTATCAATCGGAAACTCAACCAGGCATCGGACTAGCAGGCTTATTGTGGTCAGAAGCGACCATAATGAGTAGAAATAACAATCTATCACGAATGAGAAAACAGCTGCGCAAAGTAACTATAGATCATGATGAGGAACATAGTGACGATATAATTGATACAACTCTTCAATGGAGAAACGTTGTTGATATTGCATCCGATCCAGATCAACCATTCGACGAGAGATTACATTGCTTTATGGAGGCTGGATTTCATCTTGCCACAGCAATACCGTTTAATATATTTCATTTCAGAGGAATGGTTGTGTTCTTTGTCAACCCCCATGCCGAATCCTATAAGTTGAATTCTCCAAACAACATACGAATGTTTCAATACGCAGCTCAATGTATAGGAAGTGTGGCTGCTATGCGGTATGAAAGTAGAGAGACTGCACGAGTTAAGAAGAGAATATATAAGAAGAATTGGAATCTTCTGAAGGCGAAGATAATGACAACTGTGCGTTTCAGGCTACCTCTTCGGCGTGATACATCGAAGAACAATGTTAATGGTTCTAATGTGAATGGAGGAAACCGAAGACAATCTTTCTTTAGTCTGGGAGCTTTAGTAGTATCAATGCAACATGATGATTTGCATGAGGGTGAACATAATTCATCATTGAGCAGGTTACAGACCTGTCTTGGGGCATGTTCAAACCTTGTCTATGATGTGGGGAGTGACGCAATGTACATTATACAATGTAAAACAGAACGATGGCGAGCTAAACTTTTCGGAGGACATGCTCAGGTGCCGCCGAGTATGACATTTGACCAAGTATCTTTCACCCTATTCGGTACACTGATTGCGCATTCACTCCTGAGTATTTTTCATTATAACCTGAGAGACTACACAGGTGGGATTATTGTCGGACCCCTAGGGGCACTGACGACACTTCAATACAATCTCACACATGCTCCAGCAAGCCAGCCAAGGAACACCTTCTTCAGTCAAATAGTGGCATTCTTTGTCGTTCAAGTACTGCACTGGTATGAACTCAATGTATACATGAGGACAACATTGGCCCCTGTGATTGTGATCTCTCTAACAGCCTGGTTAGGGCTCATACATCCACCTGCTGGAGCTGCAGCAGTGGCCTTTGCTGCAAAAGATGATTTAGATATTCGATATAGTTTGATATTCTTTGTTGAAATATCAATCACAATCATCGTATCGGTTTTGGTCAATAACTTTTCAGACAAGAGACAGTACCCCACAAGCTGGCCGATACTCACAACATACATTCTACCCTTCTTTGGTATCATTAAGGAATACTTTGATATCTTCTGGACTTCTGTCAAGATCAAAGTATGCCCCACTAAGTCAAAATTGACCCCAGTCGAAGTCTTCAAACGTATTGATAAGGATGGCGATGGTCTTTTATCTTTTGAAGAAATAGTTGAAGCTATACAACTGCTAGCTCATCATGGAGAGTTGTACTTAAGTGGTCTTAGTCCCTCTGACCTTGCAACAAAGTATATATTAAACTCTGACTCAAACAGTGATGGATTTATTGACATGAACGAGTTTGAAGCCTCCGTACTGAACTATTCTGCAAACAAGCATAACATTGAGGCAAGCCGGAATGCTTTTCATGTGATTGATAAGAATGGCGATGGAGTACTTGATAAATATGAAGTCGCTAAGGCAATTGATTTAATGGTTTATAATGGACAAGTGAAAGAAAAACAGTTGAATGGCTCAACATCTTTACAAATGGCAGAGAAGATGATTCAAGAGTATGACGATGATGGCAATTTAGAGCTTGATATCGAAGAATTTTCTCACATGATGTATAAGTTCTTCTAATGGCGGTAAAAGGAGTCAATAATAGATGGATTGGAAACAAGGAGTACACTGAAACACGTATATTTAGCTTGATTAACATTCAACACTATAAACACACTACAAAATCATCTTTGCATCGTCCTTTGCAACATTAGACAACGACTCCAAAGTATATCCATCCAAAGCATCAACAACTTCACTTAATCTTGTAGATATACTATTTGCCGGGCATTCCTTCTCTATGGTAATGTAAATGATAGATCCCCCATTCTTATCTGAGCAGTCGTCTTTAAGTATACTCTTTTGCTCACTTGATAGCTTATCTCCCGTCAATTGAAGGTATGTCGACCAATATGCAACTTTCATCCCAAGATCCCGTGATACCTTGAAGAGAGAAGGATGTCTACCGATACTATCAGCTGATTTTGATAATACCCAAGTTGGCTCCTCTCCAAACAGTTCTGTATATTCAAAGTGAGCAAAATGTAGATTGCAGCTTGATGTATTACCCTGGAACATACTTAGACCACAGAATGATTCCCTTTCTTCTTCTTCAAATTCAGTTGGCACTAATGCAATGTAGTGGCCTTTATCAACCATCAATTGTATCTGTGTTGGATATAAAGTAAGTTCCTCAAGAGTAACATAAATGTTTAGTATGGCAGTTGTTTGATCACCAACTTTCTTCTTCTCCAAAGCTTTCCAAATTGATGTTCGTTTGTTACCAGTAGCCTTGAGTAAGTCTGAGAAGTTGGCACATAATGCAATTTTCTTTGTGTTAGGTTGCCCATGAGTATAGGCACGTGAGAATAAGTACCCTCCCATTGGACATAATGAGTTTAATAAAGGCACCCCGACTGCAGTAATCATTGCGAGTGATAAGACCAAACTAAGAGAAACAACATCTTCATCTGATACCACCAATGGTAAGACACTCAGCTCCTGTTTCATTATCCAGGCAATAATTTCTCCATACTTGTCAATGAAACGAAAGTACAGTATAACCGCTGGACAAATAAAATATATCCATATCCCCGCAGTATCTAATGAAGTCATTTGGAATTGACCAGTTCCAACCGTATACCAAACATCACCCACCGCAGCAAATGAACAACCAATTAATAATGTAAAGAGTGATCCCAAGAGAAATACAGTCATGATGGAAACAGTACTTTCGGTAGGACTTTCTAATGCAATTGAACATGATAATAATATAGCAATACCCGTAAAGACAGATTGTGATTTCATTTCCGATGTTAATAAACAGCCGTTTTTATGTGCCCTATTTCTGTGATACAAGTACATTAAGATTAGTGTAATTAATGCCACAGAACTTGTGGGGATAGTACTAAATGGTAAATGTGTTGGATTAACAATTGCTTGATGTATCAACAGTAATAGAAGTAATAGTGGTATTGTACAACCTGATAAAAAAGATAATTTGCATATTGTAGAATCCAATAATGATATGTATTCTCGTGATCCTTTCATTGAAGCAAGACCGCATAATATCAATGATGGCAATGAAGATGATATGGCTGTTCTAATATTGTCATAATTGATGAATAATAGCTGTAATAGAGAGGATATAAGATATAGTATAATATGATAAGTAAAATCAACCTTCTATTATAAAACATATAAGTAAATCAATTAAAAACATATTATAAAACATATAAGATACACTGCACAAACTATAAAACTCACCGCAACACCAAATGAAAAGACATGCGCCAACGAATCACCAAATACAATCCCAACACTTGTCGATACAGTACCAAGACATGCCGCTAATAAATATTGTATTAAATCAGTACCAGTTATTGCAAGTAAGTGTGGTGATGAATATAAAAATAAGGCTGTTGATAATATTGTGCTAATAAAACAAACTATAGCAATTATGATTGTTGGCCGTTTTGGCAGAGTGTCTTTCGGTGTACCCCTCTCTCGTTCTTGTGGTTCTGCCGCCGCTGCCATGGTCTCTAATCTCTATTATTTGCAATACATAAAATAGGAGGCGCAATGAATCAGAGAGATTGAAAAGGATACCTTTTCTACTCTCATAATTTTGATGATGAGATGAAGTGAATGATGATTGATGATGGCTTGGATATTCATCTCATTGGTTATATTATTGTTGAATCATACAGTGATATGCTTTCACACGGTAAAGAACAGCTTCCAAGGGCAAAGATATCAAGCTATACAATCAATCGATGCATGGGAAGAACAGATTAGAGAAGAGGCGGTAGATATACTCTTACCTGTATTCTTTCCAAACAGTAATAGTGATGATAATGATGACTCTACACAGCAACCAATTACCGCTGAGAAGTCCCTAAAGCGATTTCTTCGTAAAAGATATCAAAAGTTGCAACCACATCATCACAGCCACAACAAGACAGCGAATGAATCTAGAGGTAGACTTGCGGCATTGGCAATTGGAACAAGTGTTATGCGGTTAAGATATTGGTATAATGTTATCAGTCAAAACAATCTACAAATGCAACCAATTCCATATCCAATAGATTCTACTACAATTGATAGTTTGGAACTATCAAGTGACTCAAGTAATAACACAAATTCAATCAAAGAACGAGAGCTGTGTAGATGTATGATAGATGAGCATGCAAGCTATCTAACATCCACTTCTACTTCGGATTCGATACCTTTACAAAACTGTGACATAGCCACCCGACTTTCAATTCAATATAGCATACCTACATTTCTTACAACATTACTAATCAAACAGTATACATACAAACAAGTAGAAGAAATTTGTATACAAATGAATAATCCTGGCCCTATCACTCTTAGGCGTAATGCTATTCAGTTTCCTGGATCAGATGAAGATCTCTGTCAATATCTCTTGGATGAAGATGGGGTCAAAGCAAGAGTGTGTCGTCAGCCACATGAAGATTATCAAAACAATAAGCTTCTAATCACTGCAAACTCTAATGGTAATAGATACATTGTAGGAAGCTCATCTGATCATGGATATATCAAGCCACCAAAAAGAGCTCTCAAACTTCTACCACAGCAATCAAACAATGAAACCACAGCAGTAGAACAAAGAAGAAATCAAAAGTCAATATGGTCAATGAAAAGCTGGATGAATGGATACTTCGAGGTACAAGATATGGGATCACAAATCATTGTACAATCGTTAGAGCTAAGTGGAAGCGAATCTGTTCTGGATTACTGTGCTGGCAATGGGGGAAAGACATTCGCTATAGCATCTGCACTTATGCATAATGATAATGTTAGAGCTCAACAGCATAGTCAGATAGTAGCACATGATATAGTAGAAGAAAGATTACGACAAATCAAAGGTAGCATGAAACGTGTGGGTTTCCAAAAGGTCAATGAAAAAAGCAACGAATCAATCTTCTCTGCAAGTAATGGTGAAAACAAATGCACAATTCAACTATGTACATCGACAGATCTCGAGGCTTCATTCAACTCTTTTGATGCCGTTCTAGTTGATGCACCATGTTCAAGCTCCGGCGTATTGAGAAGGCGGCCATCACAACGATGGGAACTCACAGAAGAAGATGTATGTGAAGCATTGCCCAACTTACAGTTAGAGATACTACTAAGGGCTGCCTCGTTTGTCAGTGATAATGTAGGTAGACTTGTTTACAGTACTTGCTCCTTACTTGAGGAAGAAAATGAAAGTGTTGTAAAGCGATTTGAGCAGTCTGGTGGGTATCTTAGTGGAGGATTCAAGCCATGGGACTTTGATATCTCAAGCAGTGAAGAGGAGAATAATGATATGCAACATACCATTACTCTTCTGCCGTCGGATGAGAGCGATGGATTCTTTATAGCTCGATGGAAACGAGTACTGTAATATTATATGGGACACGGCAAGATGAAGAAGGATAAATCAAATGATCTAAGTTTAGCTTTTTAAGCTCCCTCACGTTGGCCTGCTGTCCAGCTTAAAGGCTCGGACGGGTCGTCACACCTTGGGCACTGACATTTGAATTGTGCAGCAAATGCACCCGGTAGAAACATTGACATGCCAGCAACCTTGTCTGGTAGCTCAACAGTCGGCTTCTTTATGTCATCGTCACTGCTAAAGGCAGTAAACAGATCTTCCTCGGGTACCTTCTTCAAAGAAGTCCAACCCCTCTTGGTGAAGTAGCTATGAATGTCATCAAGCTTGTTAGAGGCGCATACTACAATTACCTTGCTACTGGGATCAAATATAGGTACCAGATGAGTAATCAGAGCATGAAGCACATCATCTGCTGTCACTTCTGAGATGCTAGAGAGAAGGTATTGGTCATAGTTCATCTTTTCTCCTTTGAACGTACGAACAAATGAGCTCATTGCTGTAGACCTGTGTGGTATTTGATGTGGGGAGGAAGTTTGTTAGATAGCGCCAGTAGGCATGTGAGTAAGATCATGTAAACTTACAACTTTGTGCTCATTCCTGAGATGATACCATAAGAAAGACTAGACTTGGCATTCTCGAGTCCAATAGCCGAAACCACTTCTTTTCCAGATGCATAATCAGTAATGATATTGGCTGCCGCCTCAAACGCAGCTGGAACATCTGTACACTTGAATAAGCCGAACTTGAGCAATTGCGAGTCAGTGGAGTCAGAAATTGAGCTCCTGTATGCAGATTGTTTGTGAAATGAGAGAATAGTGAGCACACCCATCGTGAGCAAATGTTTATCTTTGCTCAAGAAAACTACAAACACACCAACACATAAGCTTACCCATAAGTTAACCCTGCACCACGCAACTTTACCCAGAACGGTCCTTCAAGTGCTGTCAGATATTCAATGGCAACAAGTAGAGCTGCCCTATTATGATCATATGCCGTGACACCAGGGGCAATGATGTTCAAGAAACCAGATTCAATAGCCGATAGAGCAACAATGGCGCCCTCACCACCAGATGATTCATTATTAGGGAGTAGTACTGACGAGGCTGACACATTCTCAATGATCCTTCCCTCACCCTCAACCTTGTTACTATCTGTCCTCGAAAGAGATGATATAAGAGTAGCTATCAAGTTTGGTACGCTCTTGAGGTTACAAGCAACAAAGGCATGCATGTTGGAAGTTTGAAACAACGTCTTCCGGATACCATCAAGTTGTTCTACCACGTCTTGAATCACAGATTCATCTCCCTTCTCCATGCCTTCGAAAATCTTTGCCAAGAAGGGTTTCTGATTTAAGAAAGTACATGCGACAGTATTTGCTTTGTCTCCATCATATAGCATCTCGGCAGCTACGGTTGCTGCCACAGACGGCCCATATCTAATCTGTGGAGGAATCTCTGATATTTGCTTCTGCACAGCAGTCTTGACACTCTCGGCGGTAATGTTCGTCAGGTACAGTGCTCTTCGGATCCATTGCATCCCTTTCTCTAGCCCATTACCTTCCGCTTCAACTTGAACACTAACGTAGCTCATCTGAGGGATACTGCCTCCTAATAAACCAATTCCGGATGAATAAGAGATTGTCTCATCCTGAATAATGTTGATAAATGCCTCCTTACTCAGTTTCTCGCCATTTTCCAATGTAGCAGGAAGTTTAAACATCTATAGAAGAGCAGGGGGTGAGTTGTTGTACACACGATAACACAATCAACAGCAAGATACCTCTCTACTTACAATCTCCTCAAGAATGGGCATGTATAATCTTTGCTCTTTAGTGAGAGGAGTTGTATCAATACCAACAGCTGCTAACACAAACTTGCTATCGATGTGTGTCAAATCAATTGGGAAGGGGGCGGCAGTACTCTTTGAATCCTTTTTCAGGAGTGAAACGATTGCGTCTGTCTCCTCTGTGTTGACACCCTTCACGCTATCTGGAACAACTGCCAAGTCCAACGAGTTGGGAGAGGGCGAGAGTCTTGCTGTAAACAAAGGTATCGAAGGAACTCGGTTAATATCTGGTACTGGTAGACTAGTCAGGATTGACTCTGGAATTGGATGCTCATTCTCTTTCATTGCCTTCTCCAAAGTATTGGAAAGTCGCTCAAGGCCTTCTTTTCCCAGTTCAACAGCCTGTTGCTCTTCACGCGTCTTCTCTCCGTCGGAGATTTCCTTCGACATGACTGCACTAGGCTTACCAAAGACTACCGCCATGGGCCTTTAAATAAGGAGTGTGAAATGTTTGTGAGTGTATGATACAAAGAAGAAGACCAGACAAGTGGTATCTTATTCACTCACCTGTCCAAGATAAACTCCTTCATTAAACCTTGCCAGTATGAAGTATCCTCCAACTTTCCCTCGGCCTCGTCCAATAGAGGCAAGACGTCGACATCAGAATGTAAAGCCGCCATTTCATCTTGTGGAGATATAACAGATCCTCCAGTGGACTGCTCACCAGCGCGAGGACCATACATGAAGTTCTGACATATACCATCAATGATTGCTCGAGTTGGACGACGTTCACTACCTTCTAACAAACGTCGGCGGTACCTCCGAATAACGGTACTCATCCTTGCCAAATCGAAATCTCCGTTGATCTGTTTTGATATCTCATCATAAAACAATGGTACAATCTCTTCCAATGATTCAACATCGACTTCCTGGAACCACAATTGATGATAACCTTCTGTGAATACATCTGATGCCGGACCGATGTCTGCACATAACGGATCATTATTTTCAACAAATGCAAGTTGTAATGGTGAAGCCGCCGATTCAGTGAGATAGTCCCAAAGTAATGTTAAGTGGTTCCAAGTTGCTCGAGCCGAGTACGGTGGGCCACGCCACGCCAGAGAAATTGTACCTCTTGATTCATCTTCTGAAGGGAAAGTTATGTTTAAAGGCTGTGCTGCTTTACACTCCTCATTTGGCTTGTATGGTGGATACACACCAACCTTATTCTCCACAATCATTGGAGGTACTGAGGAGTTTGTCCAAGGGCGGCCACATCTAGATCCAGAACGATCTTCAACTTTCATTGATGGTTGTCGTTTTAATATAAGTGCTTCTACCTCATCCAATGCTTTGAAGAAGTCAGCACTGTCAACGTTACCAGTAAGGATCAAGATTGTATTGTCGGGAGTATAATACTCTTCATGATACCGGCGTACTTTGTCAACAGTCAATGTACGAAGATTTGACATCTTTCCTCCCGTTTCAGCTGAATAACCACTCGTCTCACCATTACTAGCTGGAGGATATAGTAAATCCATTGCAGCTCTGTCTACCAAACTACCTTCACTATTCTCACGGCCCTGCATTTCGCAATATACCACACCCTTATTCTCTCCTTTGCCATTTATGTGATGGATCTCAGTGACAAATCCAGAGTCAGTTAGTGTTGGGAATAAAACATGATCTGCAAAGATTGGCATTAAATTAATGGCACCTTCACTTCCTGCAGTACTCAAAGTATAAGCTGTATGATCTGTGGCCGTCCACGCGTTCGTGCCATCAGCCATGCAACGATTTGCCAACTTATCCAATATTCCCTTGTGTGGATGAGTCTGACTTCCTAAAAATACCAAATGTTCTAAGGTGTGTGGTAATCCGTCATCGGGATGATGCCACCTACTCCCATTGATACCACCGCCATTAGATTCAGTTGATAATAGAATGTGTAAACTACATATCGGCTCATCGGTCTTCACTACCAAACCACGCAGTGAGGTCTTAGGTGAACGATAACTTTTAATTGCATCAGTAGATTTGTTTTCAGTACCCAAGATGGAGAATAATGGAGATGATGTTACAATCCAGTCTGTCGAGGATTGTGGTCCTACTTCAGTCGAAACTGTAGCCATATTGTTAGTTGCAATTGTATACTACCTGCTATGTATTGATTGAAAAGATAATATATAGAGTGTATTAGCAATTAGCAAGCCGTACCAATGCTGTACTAACCACCACAGATAGAATACCACTTTATGTGCTTTAGGTAAACCCTACACGTCAGGCTAAGTCGTAGCGGTGAGTTTGCAATCTATCTAAGGACCGACTTACCTTCCTTACTGAAGGGCATTACGCTCGGGGGCAGCCTATCTTCTTTCCACACGTAGCCATTTAAGAGCATTTTTTTCTCTGCCTTTCATCTTTTTGAGATTGTTGTGGTGCTATACTCTCTTATCAAAAGGCCACGGTATTGTAGATTAAATAGAATTATATAACCATGAAGGCAAGTTAGTTATTGTAAATATTGATAGGGTTGATATGGGGCGATTTTAGTAGGTCGTCGGTGGGCATAGATTGTCAATCTCTTACTCTCATGAATTGGCACAAATACTAAGAGGACAATATCGTACTACTTGTAAATGTAGGCACTGCGCTATTTATACCGACAATTAATTGGTAGAAAGATAGGGAAATTATCTTCAAAGTGTGGAGATTTTGATTTGCAATTGTTGGGATATATCCGAGGACAAGCCATGTATTGTTTTTATGCACAAGTATACATCAAACTAACCTCCACCTCTTCTTTTTATACTTCACAACAGATCAATATTGCCTGCCCTAGTACTGGACAACAAAAAGTCATCGAAATTGATGACGAGAAGCGTCTACAGAACCTATACGAGCGTCGTATGGCCCAGGAAGTTGATGGTGCCATTCTCGGGGAAGAATTTGCTGGTTACATCCTCCGTATTACTGGTGGTAATGACAAGCAGGGTTTCCCCATGCGTCAGGGAATCCTAACCAATACCCGTGTTCGTCTATTGATGCACAAGGGACATAAGGGTTACCGTCAACGTCGGGCTGGTGAACGTAAGCGCAAGAGTATCCGTGGATGTATTGTAGGACAAGACATCGCTGTACTAAACCTTGCCATTGTTAAGACTGGTGATAATGATATTGCTGGACTTACTGATGAACCAGTACCCCGTCGTCTTGGTCCTAAGCGTGCCAACAAGATCCGTTCTCTATTCAACTTGACAAAGGAGGATGATGTTACCAAGTATGTCATCGCACGTACAGGTACCAACAAGAAGGGTAAGGAATACCGTCGCGCACCTAAGATTCAACGTTTGGTTACACCCTTGGTACTTCAACGTAAGCGTGCTAGAAAGGCTGCCAAGCTTGCTAGTGTATTAAAAAACAAGGAGGATGCTGCCGCATACAAGAAGGTTGTTGCTCAACGTTTAGCAGAGCAGAAGGAGGCTCGTCGTTCCTTGATCAGTAAGAGGAGAAGTACTCGTCGTTCTCAGAAGCTTGCTGCCGCCTAAATATGTAGTTAACATCTGTAGTAATACACAAAAAGAATAGAATCAAGATATGTATGGACTACTTACCTATATGCATTTCATAGTATGAATAGAAGTTTAGTATAGGTTAGAAAGCACTCATAAAGGCAGAAGGGACGGTGAAGTATAAAGTTTGCCCTCTATCTTTCCCGTCTGACATTATAGTTAGTATTGGAAAGGATTAGCTTTCACATATAGCGCCTATTACCTCATGCCTCATATTCTCTTACCGCCATCCTACTTATTAACCTTTTCCTCTATTTTTACCTTCCACTTATTGATGTTCTCTTCATCGACACTCCTAAGAAGTTTCGCTTGCGCTTCGAGCACTAACCTCTCCGTATCGATATTATGTATTCTCTTTCTATATATCAGATCCCATGCTTTATCGTTTTGATCGAGCTCTAATACTACACCCGCTCCTGTCACATAACTTGAACATGTAAGTATATAATCTGATTTTGCGAGTTCAGAGGAAACCATTGGTGATAGTCCGTTATCGATATTTGCAAGTATGTTTGTGTGGTATTGTGGTGTTGATGTTGATGTTTTATCTTCACTATTGGTACTCTTTGATGATCGTACTTTGGCTGAGCATGTTAAACAATTTCCTCTTCTACATTCATGCGGTATGTGAGATAATGGGACAAGTATTGTTTGTCTTTCTAAAGCTTCAAGTATTGATTCATTCCTTCTTACAAATATTGTATATTGAATACCTTGGTGATAGATTTGTACATCATGACCATCCTCTTCTTTGATAATATCATCTAAATCATCATTATTTTGCAATGCATAACCTCTCACTGAAGATTGTCTCGAGTTGCAGTAACACAGTCTCGAGCTAGTAAAACCGAAAGAGGAAACTGTATACATTAACAAGCAACAACATAGTACCAGTATCAATAACGCCATCTTATTGCAATTACCTTTCAATTACAATGGGCTGTGGTACTATTATTGCATAAGCAAATGATTCTTCAAAAAGGATACCGTGTCATCATCTTCCTCTTACTGGCTTTGATTTGCTACACTGTATTGTAACAGGTGCCTAAGGACGCTGCCGTGATGTTGAATCTAGTTGAAGGGATTAAGGATAAGCTATGGAAGATTATACTTCATCCTCCGCTGTCTCCTGGCTCTGCTAATAATGATATAGAATCAATTAATGATGACATCAATACTATCAACTTGAACAATACTACCCATCGAGATCCATTAATTCTACGATATCTACCATTATTAGTACTGCTTACATTATTCTGGCCTGTTTTATTAACTCTCATTGCGGCATCAGTAAGTGCTAGCGGGTGGTTAGTTTGGTTATGTGTTGGTGCGGCATTCGGTCTTCTACAATTGGTATATGTATTGTATAACTTTGCAATGATTGTTTGGGATGTAAGTGCATTAACAATGTTAAAATCCATGGCATTACTACGAAGTTTATTTAGATATTACTTCTTCAAGATGACAGATGCTGCCGGTATTGAAGTTAAAGGTAGAACGAAACGATATAGTAAGAAGAGGAGACGTAAGGAGTGGCGTGAGGAAGTTGATCGAGCAACTTCGTATGAGGAATATTGTAAGATTGAATTATATGAACCCCAGCAGCAACAGGAAGTACAGGTGTCACCTGCAAAGCCCAAGATACTTAGAAGAATTGTTTCCATTGGTAGTGGTAGTCCACAGAAGGAATCGTCATCGTCTTCTTCGTCTTCTTCTTCAAGGTTTGGTGGATTGAGATTAAGAAGAAGACGTGTTGTTGATACTAAATCACCTCCATCTTCACCTAGATTGCCACAGAATCCTATGAGTAGCCCTATGAGAAGAATTCAAAGTTCTAACACGTTTGATATGGCTAGTAGTAGTAGTAAGCAGCGATGGGGAAGTACTTCTAGTGCATTCCGGAGATCAACTTCCACTGATGAGTCTGAGATTCCATTAAGACGTGCTTCATCGAGTATAATGCTAAGTGAATCAAATGATGAGGAAGATATAAATGAGAATTGTCCTAAGTGGCAACAGGTAGTCAATGAGGATTTGGGGATGGCAGGTGATATGCTATTAACGACACTAGCTCGATTGAAGGAGGCGAGGATACAGGCATCGAGTATGAATGTAGAAAAGAAACATTATGAGAATGAAATTGGGAATACTGATGATAACATTGGTGATACAAGGAAAAGCTTCCACATTACATCATTTACATCTGGTACACCATCAACTCCATCGAAGCGCAAGCTTGTACATGAAGATTATTCCTCATCACTGAAAACACTACTATCTGGGATAGTGAAGAGAAATCATCTGTCAGTGGATGATTCACTATTGCAAGATGCACGATCTGTCGCCGAGCGGGGACAACATAGTTTAAGGAAAGAAACACGCGAGGCAATTGATAGGTACGGTGAGGAGGTGACGAAGTGTTTAGATTGGGTTGCCAGTGGCACTGTATATTTGGGCAAGGACTCCTCTGATACTACTACTAATACCAATACACAAGAGCAGATTATGCAAAAGCAACATAATGAGCTTTCCAAGCGATATACACTCTTCAAAAGAATGAAACAAAACATGGGGCATACTGCTCTCATGCTTAGTGGAGGGGGTGCACAAGCAATGTATCATCTTGGTACTATAAAGGCATTAATTGAGAGTGGCATGTATCAGCATATACATGTTATATCTGGAACATCTGGGGGTAGTATTGCTGCTGCCATGACAGCTATCAAAACCCCTGAAGAGCTTATTCGAGATATTTGTGTCAATACTGTGTCAACCGACTACATGCTCAATGGAGAGATGAAACGGCTAGGTGTCTCGTGGTTTCCCCCAATCACTAAAATGGTAGAATTGTGGTTCAAAGAGAAGCTTGTTATGGACTCCAAAGAGTTCCTCAATTGCTGTCAATTCTACTACAAAGACATCACTTTCGAAGAGGCTTATGAGATGACTAAGAAACATGTGTGCATTACAGTATCAGCGTCCCGTGCATCATCTGGGTCGGGAGTACAACGTCTATTGTTGAATCATATATCTACACCAAATGTTACATTAGCATCGGCGGTTGCAGCGAGTTGTGCTGTACCGGGCATTATGGCACCTGCAAAGTTAATGATAAAGGATAGTCGCGGTAAGCTGGTACCTTTTGAGGTAGACGGTGTTGAATGGATTGACGGTAGTGTCCAGGCGGATTTGCCCTTCAAACGGATCTCTACTCTATTCAACATTAGCAACTTTGTTGTTGCACAGACGAACTTTCATGTGGTGCCATTCATCAACAAAGCACACCATCCAAATATCAATACTTTATATTGGAAGCTATTTCAAATGTGCATGTGGGATGCCAAGAGTAGAGTTTTGAACTTGAGTCAGCTTGGTCTCTTCCCAAAGATCTTTGGGCAGGATTTGAGTAAGATGTTCAATCAGAAGTATTACGGCAAGTTGACATTGGTACCACGGTTTACGACGATGCAGTTGTTTGGTCTCAAGGTGTTAAGTAATCCTACAGTGAAAGATATGGATAATTATTTACAGAACGGACAGCTTGCAGCTTGGCCATTTCTTCGAGTACTAAAGGAAATGCTTCGTATTGAACGCTCCATCGATGCAGGTCTTTCGAAACTCGAACAAAGATTGAGCTCAGTGAGAGCTGGCCATGATATGCATTTGCCTAATGATGATATTGATTCTTTGTCGTCGGCACCAGACACAACTTACCGTGCTCGCGAGCCTGGCCTTTTCCGTGAAGCTGAGCTACTCAAGGTAAAAGTGAAAGACTTGGAGAATGAGAATAAGCAGCTACGAAAACAAGTGATGAGATTGCAAAGATCCATGGGAATCTCCTCACACTCAGCCATTCCCCCTATATCAACCCTAGAGGGGAAGACAATATCAATCTCACCTGTGGAGGAAGATACTCCATTGGTCGAAGATACTGTACTAGAGATGGCTGGCTATGGAATAGCACTAAATAGCTAGATTAGATAATAAATAAGATAACCCTACTGATGAGATATTACTAGTGCACTGTCTGAGACAATGTTTAATTGTGTAGCTAGCATGAGCATTGATATGGTAGAATAGTATCATTCGGCAACATACTGGTGTATTGCAAATAAAACACAGGTCTGACTTTTAGGTATCGTAGGGTGGGGAAGTCGCACCTTTTTTAGATTTGGCCTCAAATTCAGTATCAGTACCTCTTCAAACTGAAGTTTGATGTATCAGAGATAACATTACTTACCCCTGGTGGAAGGTTTGAATATAATATAATTGGTATATTACATCATGATGCCTCTCTGTACATTTGGTGACTCGAGGTCCACATCAGAAATGAAGTATAAATACAAGAGAAAGAGAAACCGAAATGATATTGATGTTATTGCAACATCTCCTTCACCTCAGTTGAACATAGTTATCTTTGCCATCATACTTACGGTGTTACTTCTACCTGATGTATCACTTTCACTTTCAATATCTCGCCATGCAATTATACATCCATGTACGGGCTCTGATCAATATACATACATATCTTATGCACAGTGCAAAAGATATAGATCAAATCATGAGAGATCACTAACTCTTTATGCATCTACTGAAAATAACAATGAAGACGAAGATGATATTGATAAATCATCTATGAAAAAAGTTGGAAGTAGTAAAGATAATAAAGATGCAAACAGTAAAGCAAACAAGAAACCAAAACAACCAAACATATTACAAATGATAAATCCATTCGAAGCTGGGAAGAATCTTCGTTCTCAAGTTGAATCGGCAATAGATTTGGTAGCTGCAACTAATGATCCTGCATCACGATTACCACCCGATAGAAGATCTATATATTATAATTATTATGTAGACGATCAGTTAGGATTAAGTAGTATGGAATTGAAAGATTCAAAGTATGATGAATCAACATCTACATTATCCTCATCCGATGATGATTATAGACCAGAGGTATTAGTTGTTGGATCTACCGGTGCCCTTGGAAGTGTATTAGTGAAACGGTTACTACTAGAAGGTAATGTTCGTGTTCGTGTGCTGGTACGAGACTTATATTCAAGTACATTGAACAAGCTCGGAACTGGAGTAGTGTACTGTCAGGGGTCCTTATCAGATATGGAATCACTCGAATATGCTTTAACTGATGTGGATAAGATTGTATTTTGTGCTGGTGGGAACTCTGATAAGAAGGGTGAAGATTCTCAAGCTATTGATGGAGTGGGGCTTCGTAACTTACTCCATGCATATCAAAATGTCAGACATGCCGATTATGGGCTGTCCCAAACAGCAAAGAGAACATTATTCAAGTTTTCTAAACGACCAGAAGATTTTAGTTTGTTTGGTATTGATGGAGATGGCAATATAGATGATCCAATTGATTATAGATACTCTCAATGTGATTGGATACAAAATAAGTTCAATCATGGTACATTTGTTGGCAATGTCGGTCGCTATGGAGAAGCAGCTATTTCGTCGTCAAGGCTAAAATCTAGAAGTGACCCGAATGGAGGCGGTATAGATCTTTTTTCTAAAGGCTTTGCTGGATTTGTGTGCAGAGTATGTAGTGATGGCGCAGTGTATGAGGCATTTATAAGAACAGAGGCATATGAAACGCTAGGAATAGAATATGTATGTGAATTCAAGACATCATCCAAATTACCGTCTTCTGGTGATAATAGCTCCCGAACGAAATGGAGTACAGTACGGCTAGAGTTCACCTCTTTTCTACCGCGCATGCGACAATTTCAATCAGAGGAAACATTAGATGCTCGACGAATGAGAAAGGCATTGGGGAAGACAGACATACCCAATTTTACTGGCAAGGATATCCGTACAATTGGTTTCCGCTACCGAGGAAAGAGCAACATAGGTCGGAGCAAATTTTATCTTGCATTAGACTACATAAAGGTTTATCGGAGGCCTGACAGTGCTGAACCAGAGATTGTGTATATGTCAGACTCTAGAATACCACCTGTTGTAAATGATGCAATGATACAACACAATCAGCATAGATTGATAACATCTACATCACAATCAAGCCTGACTTCCTCCCACAGTGACACAATATATATGAATGAAAGTAAAATCGACCGCACTGAAGAAGAAACATATTTCAAATACATGGGAGAAGAGATGATAAAGCAAAGTGGCTTGAGCTATACCATAATTAGAGTTGCTGGTTACAATACTGATTTGGGAACTGATTCGAGTGTTGTCAGGCTACAAAAGGTAAGAAGTGTAATATTATATTCATTGTTGTGGAAGATTACACGCTCATAAAATGCAACATATACACTCTTTTCTCTTTGACTTGAAAGATGAATAAGAATATCACAAATGTTTCAAGACCTGACTTAGCCCAAGTGATTGCAAGTGCACTGCTTGAACCAAATGCTAGCAATTTAATCCTTTACATGACAAAATCTCAACAAAGAGGAGTTCTTGATGGAAATATATGGCAAAAGTTTGCTAGGTTAAGAGATGAAAATGACCCAGCAACTTCAGGTGGAGAATATTTAATTGAGGGTGATAAGACTTGATAACAAACAACTCATTCTTTTCTGCCTTGCCAGCATATTTCCACAACCTCCACCATACTTTTATAGCCCTATGTTAGCAGATTTCTTAACAAAAATCTCAATTTCCTGCAACTTCAGGGCAAGTATGGCCATCTTCTAAGTATGAGTAAACAGAATGTAAATGCGACAATAGTAGATGACTGGCATTATCTAGGCACATATCAAGAAAAATAACACCCAAAGCATATTTGTATCGCCCTCCATCATCACTTTTACAGCTGAAAAATTTGTGCTGTTCGGCATGTTCGGCCATCAAGTGGTGGTATGCTACCATTCTGTTCCTTAGATATTGATGTTTTGCCATTGTATATGTATATGAAAGGCCAATGGACACTATCAGCACCATTGCAGGGCCCTCCATCACTTGTTGGCGGTTCTCATGCCTCAGATCAGGGGAAAATCTCAATTTCCTGCTGACTTTCAGGCAATGTTTGGCCATCAAGTGGGGGTATAGCAGCATGTAGGTTGTTGACTAGTGGTTGTTTGGCAATGTATAGGTGTATAACAAGTTGATGAACACTCCCAGCATGATTGTAAGTCCATCCATCATACTTTTACAGCCACATGTTGGCGGGTTTCATGCCTCAGATCACGATTTTCTGCCGACTTTCAGGCAATGTTTGGCCATCAAGTGGGGGTATAGCAGCATGTAGGTTGTTGACTAGTGGTTGTTTGGCATTGGTTAGGTGTATAACAAGTTGATGAACACTCCCAGCATGATTGTAAGTCCATCCATCATACTTTTACAGCCACATGTTGGCGGGTTTCATGCCTCAGATCAGGAAAAAATCTCGATTTCCTGCCGACTTTCAGGCAATGTTTGGCCATCAAGTGGGGGTATAGCAGCATGTAGGTTGTTGACTAGTGGTTGTTTGGCAATGTATAGGTGTATAACAAGTTGATGAACACTCCCAGCACGATTGTAAGTCCATCCATCATACTTTTACAGCCCCATGTAGGCAGGTTTCTTGCCTCAAATTTGGATTTCCTGCCGACTTTCAGGCAATGTTTGGCCATCAAGTGGGGGTATAGCAGCATGTAGGGTGTTGACTAGTGGTTGTTTGGCAATGTATAGGTGTATAACAAGTTGATGAACACTCCCAGCATGATTGTAAGTCCATCCATCATACTTTTACAGCCACATGTTGGCGGGTTTCATGCCTCAGATCACGATTTTCTGCCGACTTTCAGGCAATGTTTGGCCATCAAGTGGGGGTATAGCAGCATGTAGGTTGTTGACTAGTGGTTGTTTGGCAATGTATAGGTGTATAACAAGTTGATGAACACTCCCAGCATGATTGTAAGTCCATCCATCATACTTTTACAGCCACATGTTGGCGGGTTTCATGCCTCAGATCAC